>Ga0222419_100193_pt1 | contig 97160 bp, 82 predicted proteins | sample 1B20Ametagenome_FD_182474 | JGI IMG/M metagenome (GOLD analysis project Ga0222419, IMG submission 182474) | Enriched microbial communities from leaf-cutter ant dump, University of Wisconsin, Madison, United States - 1B20A (version 2) | ecosystem: Environmental > Terrestrial > Nest > Insects nest...
CACAAAGAATTTTCCTTTCTGATTGAGGTAACTGTCTTTGATCTTTTCGATAAATGGATTTAAAATTCCGGAATTGCCTCCGCTGTTTTGCCTTAGGTCCAGGACAATTTTATCCGGCTGATCGGTTTCGATCAAGGTAAACAACTGGTCATTGAATTCTTTAAAGGGCTTATCTTCATCTTCCCGGCATTCATTGTAATTGAAATAGAGTACTTTTCTGCCGGGATCATAGTCCAGCCAGTAGTTTCCTTTTGTTTTATTGGGGAGCAGGTTGGGCCGGGCAAACACCAGGTCTGCATTTGCAATGTTGTTTTCCCGGATGGCGGCCAGCTTGATCCTGACTGCTTTGTCATTTTGATCAATGAAAGTAAATTCAGCTTCTTCGTCGGAATTAATGATACCCAGGCCTTTTAAAAGGACCGGATTATTGATGAAATGCAGGAGATGATCGTCGAAATAGGATTGATTGTCGCTTTGAATCGCTTCTTTAAACAGCGCAATTACATTTTTGGTGCTTTGATTGTTGATCGCCACCAGTCTGGCCAGCAAGAGGGCTGAATTGTCTGCGCCTATGCCTGTTACAAAAAGTCCTTCTTTAAACATCCCGAACTGGATGGGAAGAATTTTGGTGAATTCCGGCTCAACAAAAGTATGTTCATCGGCAATGCTCACTGTTAGCTTGAAAAGTTCTGCGGTAAAAGTTTCATCGTTCAAAGTTTCTGCTTTGGCAGTGATGGCGTCTACTTTTGCTTCAAAATCGGGCCGGGTGATCTTTGCGAAAAGATTGGTGTGCTTGACAGGCAAGGTCTTTTTGAGGAATTCCAGGTCTTCGGTAAAATCGTCTTTTGATAAGGCCTGTGAAAAACAGGTACTGCTGATCAGTAGCAACAGAACGGGAAAAAGGGTTTTTTTCATATTGGGTCTGTGGTGTCTATAATGATAAAAGACAGCTGCTTTTTTAAAATATTGCATTGGATGGGAAATAAATTTTGTGATTGGAATGCTTACCGCTTAACCACAACAGAATAAATTGTAGTTTCGTAATATGCGTATCCTTTTAATAGAAGATGACCAAACGCTGAACCAGAACATCAGCGGGGCATTGAAAGCAGAAGCTATCAATACGATGTCGCTTTATGATGGTCTGTTGGCTGAACGAATATTAAGACGGCAATCTTTTGATTGTATCATTATGGACGTCAACCTGCCCGGTAAAAATGGTTTTGATGTGTGCCGGAATTTCCGGCAATACAATGCAAACACCCCGGTGATCATGCTCACCGCTTTTTCTGAATTGGACGACAAAGTACAGGGATTTAATTGTGGCGCTGATGATTATCTCACAAAGCCTTTTTTTATGCGTGAACTTCTTTTACGTGTTAACGCACTTGTTAAACGGAGAAGTTCATCCAATGACCTGAACACGATTATTTCAGTGGATGATATTGTGGTTGATCCCAGAACTAAAAATGTGACCCGGCAGGGGAAAATTATTTCATTGACGCCGAGGGAATACCAGATTTTGCTGAAACTTTTGGAAAATAAGGATGAGATTGTTTCCAAAAATGATCTGATCGCCGAAATCTGGGGAAAAACATTGGACGCAAATACCAATACGATTGAGGTTTACATTAATTTTCTTCGAAATAAACTAGATAAACCTTTTGGTAAGAACAGTATTAAAACCAAAGTAGGATATGGTTACTATCTGGATACCGAATGAAAATAAGGAATAAAATATTACTCTATTTTTCTGCAACGAGTATCTTTCTTGTCGGCATTGTTTTTATGATTATTTATTGGATCTTTTCTGAATACCGTGAAGAAGAATTTCAGCAACGTCAGAAAGATAAGATCATTACTACCATCCGGTTTATCAGTGAAATTGAAAAGAATGAAAAAGAGTTGACCGATGCGATCGACAGACTTACAATCAACTCTTTTTTAAATGAAAAACTGCTCATTTTTGACAATTCAAAAAAGTTAACCTATTCCAGTCTTGATGATGTGCCTATTGGTTATTCTGACAAATTACTGAACAAGTTAAATAAACAGAATGTATGGATAGAGCAAAAGGACGGGTTGTACGATGTTGTCGCTATTTATTTTGAAGCCAATAAGAAGAGCTATTACGGTATCAGCAAAGCGTACGATGAATTTGGATATACCAAACTCTTGTTTCTAAGGAGATTACTGACAACGGCGTTCATTGTTTTTAGCGTTATTGTTGTTCTCATCTCTCTTTATATTGCCAATCGTATTTCAAAACCAATCTCCGGACTTACTGTGCTGCTTGGAAAATACAAGATCGGTGAAGCGCCACTGCAAAACGAAGTCCGGACAACTACTGATACGTTTGAATTTGGATTTCTGAGCGACAAATTTAATGAGTTGTTAAATAGAATAAATAATGCCTATACTTTTCAAAAGAATGCTGTTCAGCACATATCTCATCAATTGAAAACGCCGATCGCTGTGCTGATTTCTGAGCTGGAACGGATCAAGCTAAAAACCAGTGACGGCGGAATCCAATCGGATATTGACAGGCAGATCATCAAAACTAAATCTTTGGCGGAGGTGATCAACACCCTACTCGAGATCTCAAAGATTGAAGCGGGGCAAAGTATTGAAAAAAGCGCAATACGAATAGATGAAGTGATTTTTGATTGCATCAGCGAATTGAATATGCTTTATCCTGATTTTATTTTTGAGGTAAATTATATGCCCGAAGAGCTGAATGCGGACACGCTTACTATCGAGGTCAATGAAATGCTTATCAGACAGACCTTTCAAAATCTGTTAAACAACAGCATCACCTACAGCAGCAACAATAAGGCAGAAATTAAGATCGACACTTCCCAGATGGACAGATTGGAAATTTTGATCACCAATACTGGTAAGCCGGTCTCAAAGGATGAACTGCAATTTCTGTTTACACATTTTTTCAGGGGTGAGAACAGCCGCAATAAAATCGGTTTCGGACTTGGACTGGTCTTAGCCAAAAATATTATTGATCTGCATGGCGGCGGTATCACTTATTCCAGTCCTTCTGAAAATGTTAATATTTTCAAAGTTCAGTTTCCTGTTTCCTTAAGCTAAATTTTATCCGTTTTAAGCTGTTTTTAAGGTTATTCTGAAAACCTTTGCTACAGATAAAAGTGGATATAAATGTATTTCAGAACGTTTAAGGTCATCAGTCTAATATTTAGCTTTTCTGTGCTGTCGGTCAGCGCACAGGATACGCTTAAAATAGATATACGGCAGGCTGACAGTTTATTCTTAAAAAAGAATTTTTACTTGTTGGCTTCGTCCATGAACATTGAAGCCCAAAAAGCACAGATCATTCAGGCAAAGATTTATCCAAACCCGATTTTCACGGCAGATCTCAATGCTTATGACCCGGACAATAACAGGGTGTTCCATGTTGGAAGGACAGGCGAAAAAGGGTTTCAGCTGGAACAGCTTATTTTGCTCGGCGGCAAACGCAAATCGGAAATTGATATCGCAAAAACAAACGCCAAAATTGCAGAACTCGAATTTCAGCAATTGTTTCGCCAACTTAAATTCAGATTGCATACCGATTTGTTCTCTATCGGACAGCAAGAGTTTTTGCTCCAGAAATATAACGGACAGTTAGATCTGTTAAGTACCTTGCTTACCACTTATCAGTCGCAGGCAGACAAAGGTAATATTCCGCTGAAAGACGTCGTTCGTTTGAAAGGTGCTTACCTGAAATTGAATAACGACCGGGCAGAATTGCTGAAAGATTATTTTGCTACGCGAAATTCATTGCAGACCTTGCTGCAAACTTCGTCTATAATAGAATTTCAGTTTTCGGAAGATGAAGTTGAAAAATATATCCGGGTAAAAACATTGGATGATATTCAAAACGAGGCATTGCAAAATCGTCCTGATCTGCTTATCATTCAACAGAACAAAACGCTTGCCGAACAATATCTGCAATATCAAAAACGCCTGGCTGTTCCTGATATTAATCTGATCACTTCTTATGACCAGGTTGGCGGAGCTTTCAGCAATCAGTTAAATGTGGGCTTTTCCATGCCTTTGCCGTTATGGAACAGAAACCAAGGCAATATTAAAACTTCACAATTCAGAATTAAGGAGGCAGAATACAATCTGCAGGCAGTGCTCACCGATATTTCAAGCAGTATCCAAAGTGCTTTTGCGCTTTACACTCAAACTGTCTCTGAATATCAAAAATCTAAGGCGCTTTATAATCAGGATTTTGAAACAACGGTCAAAGGGATGACGGAGAATTTTCAGAAGCGAAACGTTTCCATTGTTGAATTTATCGATTTTTTTGAGGCGTATAACGGGGTGCTGACCGAGCTGACACGCATAAAAACCCAACTGATCACTTCCGGCGAACAAATCAATCTTTTAACAGGCAAGGAGATTTACTAAAATGATGAACAGAATATTGAATATTTTATTGCTCACTGGCTTTGCTATGATAATGGGCAGTTGTCAGAATAAACCAATGGAAGAAAATGCAAAAGCGTTTTCTATGAGTGATACCATGATGTCCAAATGCAAATTTTACAAAGTTCAAAATGAGGATGTAAAGAAGGAAATCCGCTTCTTCGGCAAAATAGAAGCTGATAACACCAAAACCGCACAGGTATTTTCTGCTGTCGGCGGGGTGGTCAAATCAATCAATGCGGGGCTTGGGGATTATGTAAAACAGGGGCAGGTCTTGGCGACAATTCAAAGCAGTGAAGTGGCTAATTACGAAAATGAACGCCTTGATGCTATAAATGAAGTGGCTATTGCGGAAAAAAATCTCCAGGTAGCTGAAGATCTTTTTGCAGGGAAATTGAACTCGGAAAAGGATGTAAAGCAAGCACAAACAGAGCTGGAAAAAGCAAAAGCCAATTTATCAAAAATCAAAGAGATCTATGGTATTTATAACTTTAAAAAGGGTTCTGTTTTTCCCGTAACGGCACCGATCAGCGGTTTTGTGACTACCAGAAAAATAAATATCAATGAATTGCTCCGTTCTGATGAAAACGAGCCGTTGTTTTCCATTGCCAATACCAATGAAATCTGGGCTGTCGCTTATGTAAACGAAAGTAATGTTTCCAATATTAAAGAAAACTATGAAGCGGTCGTCAACACACTGGCTTTCCCTGATGTCAATTATAAAGGGAAAATAGAAAAGATATACAATGTAATTGACGCGACAACCAAATCCATCAAATTTCGTGTACCAATTGTAAACAAGGACTTTAAATTAAAGCCTGATATGAACTGTACGGTCAATGTTCATTACTCTGAAAATAAACCAATGATTGCCGTGCCGTCTTCTGCGGTGATCTTTGACAAAAGCAAGTATTGGGTGATGGTATTTAAAGATCGTCAGAACATTGAAACACGACAGGTTGAAATATACCGCCAGTTGGGAAGCAAAACGTATATCCAGTCCGGCTTGAGCGAAAATGAAACTGTTATTTCCGAAAATGGGATTTTGATTTATGATGCATTAAATGATTAAAGATTTATCAGGTGAACAAGTTTATTAAAAATATCATTTCCTTTTCGTTGAAGAACAGGTTATTCACGTTCTTTTGGGTGGGAATTATTGCTGTTGCCGGCATTTTTAGCTTCATTAAAATTCCTATAGAGGCATTTCCGGATGTTACCAATACACAAATTATCATTGTAACGCAATGGAATGGCAGAAGTGCCGAGGAGGTAGAGCGTTTTGTTACTACGCCTATTGAAATTGCGATGAACAGTGTGCAGCGCAAGACGAATGTGCGGAGCATTACGATGTTTGGCCTGTCGGTTGTCAAGATTATTTTTGATGATGATGTGGAGGATTTTTTTGCCAGACAGCAGGTAAATAACCAATTGCGGAATGTTTCACTGCCCGAAGATGTTGACCCTGATGTACAGCCTCCTTACGGACCAACAGGGGAGATTTTCCGTTATGTCCTGAAAAGTGACAAGCGAAATACAAGGGATCTGTTGACTATTCAGAATTGGACAATAGATCGCGAACTGAGGCGTGTACCTGGTGTTGCGGATATTGTCGCCTTTGGCGGACAGGAAAAAATTTATGAAATATCTGTTGATCCTGTCAAATTGCAGCAATACGATCTGACACCACAGGAACTGTATGAAGCTGTCGGCAAGTCAAACCTGAACGTAGGCGGAGATGTCATTGAAAAAAATGGTCAGGCATATGTGGTGCGTGGCATTGGCTTATTGGACAATAAACAGGACATTGAAAATACAATTGTTGATATTTTTAACGGAAATCCGCTCCTGGTAAAAGACGTTGCCAGCGTAAATGAAACAAGCACGCCACGTGTCGGGCAGGTAGGTTTAAATGAAAATGATGATGTTGTTGAGGGGATTGTCGTAATGCGGAAAGACGAAAATCCAAGTGAGGTACTGGCAAGGGTGAAGGAAAAAATAAATGAGCTGAACACTGCTGTTTTGCCGCGCGATGTAAAAATGGAAACATTTTATGACCGTGATAACCTGATGGCATACTGCACCAAAACTGTAATGCACAATTTATTGGAAGGAATTGTTCTGGTAACCGTTATTGTGTTCTTATTTATGGCAGATTGGCGGACAACGGTAATCGTGGCTGTTATAATCCCGCTTGCTTTGCTTTTTTCATTTTTAATGCTGAAGCTGAAGGGAATGAGTGCCAATTTGCTTTCGTTGGGGGCTATTGATTTTGGGATCATCATTGACGGAGCGGTCGTTATGGTAGAAGGAATTTTTGTTGCGCTTGACCATAAAGCCCATAAAACCGGAATGGGCAAGTTTAACCGGTTGGCTAAAATGGGTCTGATCAAAAGTACAGGTATACAAATGGGGAAAGCCATTTTCTTTTCAAAGCTTATCATCATTTCTGCCTTATTGCCTATTTTTTCCTTTGAAAAAGTAGAAGGGAAGATGTTTTCACCTCTTGCCTGGACATTGGGTTTTGCCTTGCTTGGCGCATTGCTCTTCACGCTTACCCTTGTTCCTGTTTTAAGCTCAATTCTACTCGACAGGAATGTAAAGGAGAAGGATAATTTCTTTACGCGTTTTGTGAGTAATACGGTCGCTAATGGGTTTAACTGGACTTTTGCGCATAAAATACCTACGTTGATCATTGCAGGTCTTTGTTTTGTTCTTACGATGTTTTCTGCCCGATGGCTGGGTACAGAATTTTTACCGCAATTAAATGAGGGCGCGCTATGGGTAGAAGCTAAAATGCCGATGAGCTATTCACTGCCTAAAACCGTGGAAATGGTAAGCGTGTTACGAAAGGAACTCCGGGATTTTCCTGAAGTTAATGGTGTGCTTTCACAAACGGGGCGAAGTAATGACGGGACAGACCCAAGCGGGTTTTATTATGTTCAGATGCAGGTAAACTTGAAACCGAAGGAAGAATGGAAACGCAAAATTTCGTTGGACGACCTGGTAGAAGAGATGGACATAAAGCTGAAAAAATATCAGGGTATCAACTATAATTATTCTCAACCCATTATCGACAATGTTGCTGAGGCTGTTGCAGGTATGAACGCATCAAATGCGGTAAAAATTTATGGTGATGATCTGCACAAGTTAGATGAATATGCCAATCAGGTGATCGCACAGATTAAAAATGTGCCGGGTATTAAAGATGTGGGTATTTTAAGAAATGTCGGACAACCGGAAATCAGCATCTTGCTGGATGAAGAGAAGATGGCAATTTATGGTATAACCAAGGCCGAGGCGCAGGCGGTGATCGAAATGGCCATCGGTGGAAAAACTGCCACGCAAAAATATGAAGGCGATAAGAAGTTTGACATCAGTATTCGTTATGAGAAAGAATACCGTAAGAACGAAGATGATATTTTGATGCTGATGATACCGACGATCACGGGCAACAGGATACCATTAAAGGAGATTGCGGTCATAAAACAAATTTCCGGTCCCGCCTTTATTTACAGAGATGATACGAAACGTTTTATCGGTGTGAAATTCTCTGTTCGTGAAAGAGATTTAGGCAGTACTATTGCCGAAGCGCAAATGAATGTCAATGCCAATATCCATCTCCCTGCTGGTTATAAAATTGGCTGGACCGGCGAATTTGAAAATCAGGTGCGTGCGAGCAAGCGTTTATCGGAAGTCGTACCTGTCAGTCTGGTATTAATTTTTATCTTATTGTTTGTGATGTTCGGCAATGCTAAAGATGCAGGTTATGTTTTAATCAATGTTCCGTTTGCTTTGATCGGAGGGGTATTGGCTTTGCATTTTACGGGGATGAATTTTGGTATTTCGGCTGGTGTAGGCTTCATTGCTTTATTTGGAATTTGTGTGCAGAATGGGGTAATCCTTATTTCCGAATTTCATAAACAGGCAAAAATACTCGGTGACTTGAACCAAGCGATCATCAATGCGGTGAAAGTGCGCACACGGCCTGTTGTAATGACTGCTCTTATGGCCGCGATCGGTTTACTCCCGGCGGCAATAAGTACAGGTATCGGTTCTGAAAGCCAAAAGCCTTTGGCGATCGTCATTATCGGAGGTCTAGTAACAGCAACAACATTTACATTGTTGGTTTTTCCTATTATTTACCACAAAGCACTTCGTATTAGGGATAAAAAGGGGAGTGTTCAAAAGAATCAACTGTAGGGTATATATCGAGGGTTTCTCCGGGTTGAAGAACCGGGGGAGAAACACTGCCGCTTTTTCAAAACCGCTCATCGGTCAGCGCTTTATTTACCATTGCGCCTGCAAAATTTCCGGTAGCTACTGCGTTTGAGACCGAACGCATTATACTTGAATTGTCGCCGCAGGCATATAGGTCTTCTACCGTTGTTTGTTGAAAATTGTCCACTTTGATGTGTCCTTGTTCTGTAAGCTCACAACCTAATGCAACCGGGATGGCTGAATGTTGCTCGAACGGGATAGCGGCATAAACGGCATTGAAATCCATTTTGCTGCCGTCTTTGAAAATGACATTTTTAATTTGTCCGTTTTCGTGTTCTATTTCCGAAATTTCGTTTTCTAGGATCTGTATGCCGTGTTTGTCCAGCTTTGCGAGTTGTTCTGTATTAAATTCTGCTTTTCCTGTCGTTAAAATGGTGATGTTGTCCGTTAGGTTATTGATGAGTGAGGCAAGGTGATAGGCTCTTTCTCCGTTTGCCATGATTCCTGTTTTCTGGTTGCGGAATTCGTAGCCGTGGCAGTAGGGGCAATGAATTACGGATATTCCCCAACACGCTGAAAAGCCTTTGATACCAGGTAGGGTGTCTTTTATACCTGTTGCAATGATGAGTTTGCCCGCCGTAAAGGTCTCGTCTGTTTGCGTCGTAATTGCAAAACCGTTTTCGGTCTTTTTTCCATTGACAGCCAGGTCATTGTGAAATTTTACAGTTTTGTACTTTAACACCTGTGATCTGGCTTTTTCTGCTATTATGCCTGGTTTCTCTCCGTCCTGTGTGATGAAATTATGTGAATGCGGTGTTTGTTCATTACAAGGGTTTCCGCTGTCGATGATCAAAACATTTTTTAGGGAACGTCCCAGGGCCATTGCGGCAGAGAGCCCCGCATAGCTTCCGCCTATGATGATCACATCGAAATTTTTGCCGTCCGTCATATTTATTGGATTTTGTAATTTTGTCATATCAGCACTACCAGGCGTTTTCCGCCTTCTATATTCATATTCCAGACTTTCCCGATGTCTTCAAGCGCAACGTTTAGTGTTTCGATCTTTAGTTTTCCGTCTGCTGCGAGCTGAAACATTTCGGGCAGTATTTCATCGATCAGTGATTTTACCTGTTCGCGTGGCCAGGTTCCCAGGCCCGAACCTGAGAGTTGGATATCTGTGCTGCGCAAAATGGAAGATGAGAGGGTGATCGTATCGCCCGTCATGCCGCCGACCGTAATGTATCGTGTACGGTGCGAAACTCCTCCGTTGCCTTTTAGCGATGATAAGATGAGTTCTGCGCTGTGTCCCCACAAATAATCGATCACAATGTCTACAGGGTTTTGATCATGAAGGTTTTTGATCCGTGAAATTATCGTTTCGTCCTGCTCTTTGAGCGAAATGACCTCGTCGGCTCCGAGTTCAAGTAATTCCTTGAGCGATTGTTCGTTCCGGCCTGTTGCAATTACTTTTTTTGCACCATAGTGCTTGGCGATCTGTACCGATATTTTTCCTGTGACATCTGTCGCGCCGTTTATCAGGACAGTCTCGCCATTTTGCAGTCCGGCCCTGAATTTCAATGCAAGGGCTGAACCCATTACCGCATTGGGCAGTGCGGCAGCTGTTGCGTCATCAATTCCATCCGGAACTTTTACGATCATATTTTTTTCGACCGTTGCTTTTTCGGCAACCATTCCGCTGATCCCGATCCCGTACACCCGGGTTCCGTCTTCCAGCAGGCCGACACCGTCTCCGCCCGGTACTTTTGCTGTCCACGCTTCATTTTCAGTGGAATAGTGCTTTCCGCTTGCCCTCATCTTATCGAGATTCTTTATGGCCGAGGCTTTCACGGATAGTAATAATTCATTTTCATTTTGCACTGTAGGCGCCGCTAAATCTGCTACATATTCTGGTAATCCGCCTTTCTGGGATATTACTGCTGCTTTCATCTGCTTAACTTTTTTTAAAGTTACGTTTAAAGCTTAGGGATGGCAATAGTACAAAATACGATGAGATGCGATATATTACTGGCATCACAGAGTTTCTTCCCATTTCAGGGTTGTTATCGCAGAAGAAATGCTCAAAGTAAAGAGTGAACTATTCTACGCTAATGATAAAACTGATGTATATAATAGAACTAAATTCTAAATCTAATAAAAACTTGCTTTCAATTGCTGCTTGATGAAAGTTCCGCAGATATCGCTAAATCCGTAAGATCAGGTGAAAAATAATTATAAAGGCTCCATTTTCCAGAGCTATCCATTGCCCATACGTTTAAAACTGGTCCTTTCTCGGCAGCCATATTTATAAAAGGCTGGTAGACCGGCCAGAATTTGAACTCCTGGACAGGTGGTAGGAATGGTATACTACCATCGGGATATCCTTTGACTAATCTCTCGTTTTCTGAACTTTTTAAGAAAACTATTGCCACAAAGAAGACCGTATCCGGAAGCTTGATTTTGCGAGATTTTAGATTCACTGTTATCTGCTGGGAATGTGCATCAGCAATAACAATTTCCTCGGTATTTAATAATTTACCTGGACCTGAGGTAAATGGGTCTCTGTTATGAATATTGATCTTAAATGTTGTCCGGTCAAAATCTTTTATACGCGTGTCATTTACCTTTGAAATAAATCTATTTAATGTTATTTTATCCAATACTAGTCCTGTTAACGAGATTTTGAATTTCTGAGCAATTTGTTGGTAATCGAATCTTGAAAGTGGAGTGTGGGTGCCAACGTGATAAAATAGGTTTTTGTCTGAATACCTATTTAATATTATAGATTTTACTTGACAATTCGCAGCTTTCCAATTGATGACTGCGAAAAAAAAACATCCGATTCGGTAAACATACTTTTTCATTCAGTGAATGATTTATTAATAATTTAGTGTCGCAGTTATCGCCAATCTGGCCCCTTTTCGGAACGCATCTGATCTCCATTTTGGTTTGTTTGGCGTCCCATCATTGATCCAAATCTGAGAAGGTCCGTCTCCTAAAACTGCTCTTAATTGCGGATTGAACCAATATTGATAGTGAGTGACAGGCTCTTCAATTAGCCTGCCAAATTGATTAACTTTACTGACCTGCGCACCAGATGCGATTTTAACACGCTGAAACTGTTTGTCGTTCTCAGGTCTGGCACCTTGTTTGCCGAGAATAAAGGAAGGATTCCCGGTATATTCGATCCAGGGTATTTTCTGTCCATTTTCATATTCAGTTACTGGAAACATCTCTGATCTGATTCTAATATACTGATTTATAGGTATATAAAGCCATTCCACCGCAACAAAAAATTCCTTCCCCGGAATAATTAATTCGCAGTCACTTAAGTCTATAATAATTTTACTGTGATCTTTATCATTTACTTCAATTCCTTCTGGTAGTAACTCTCCACCGGGGCCGCCAGTATCCGTGTCGATATCAAAAAAGTGCAAAATAAACCGGGTCTTAGGATTGCTTCCATTTTTAATATTCCTTTCCAAAGAAATAGTTTTCAACAATGCTCCTGGTCTTGGCGAGACCAATCGTTGAGCAGCCATCTTTAAACCAGCTAGAAAGGGAATAGTCTTATTATACCTATTGATTGTGACGGTTTTACGTTTTCTATTAAAAATAATTAATTCCCTTAGCATATGTGTTTTGGGAATTAACATTACCTTAGGTTTCTGTAACAGAACCGATATAGGAATCTTTCTGATGGAGTAACTTATATGACTTATCATTAACGTATCTGCTCCAATCAGATCATTCGTCAGTACCTCAGCGTTACCGTTAAGATCAGTTTCAATGGATATATTATTCGAACTAGATTTTAAAGTAGCCTTAGAAACAGGCTTATTGGTTTCGGCTTCATACACATGAATAACTAGCTTTTTTTGGGCGTGGACTTCGTCATTAAAAAATGCAAGAATAAGTAACAAAGTGCCCAAAACTCTCATATGCAATTTAATTTGTCTTTTTATTATATTTTAACCAAATCTTTGCCAGAGATAATGGCATAGCTAAAAAGTGTATAAACCTAATTTTTGAATTGCCAGATTCGTGCCATCTGGACACAGGCACTTCCAGCATGATCTGGTTTAAGATACTTGGCTTATAATGTAACTTCATTCTTGCAAAGATCTCAAGATCAAATAACCATTGGTTGATGAAAGACGCTTCAAAAATTTTTTCTGCTACAATTTTATGAAAAATTTTTAATCCGCATTGTGTATCGTAAATTTTCATATTTAATATTTTTTTTGCAATTATCGCAAAAAGTCTTCCTGCATAATGACGGTGAGTATATCTTATTACTGAGGTTCCGAAAGTATCAATACGGGAACCAAAGACGCAAAGCATTTCCTTCGCAAGCATCATGGAGAACACTCGACTCATTTCATCTAACGAAACGGAAAAATCAGCATCCAGGAAAGCGATATAATTATGTGATAAATTTGAACAAGCGTATTTCATCCCTTGTCTGATCGCCTCTGCCTTTCCAAAATTTCTCTCCAATATAAGTACATGGACCTGATACGGATGGAGGGCTCTAAATACTTCTAATATGAGTTGGGTTTTGTCGGTACTTCCATCATTCACAAAACAAATTGTAGCCTCTTTGTTTAAAGAAAGAAAGTTATCTATTAAGTCAAACGGCAACCTAAAGTACTCATTATAGCACGGTATAATTACTACCAGATCCGGGCCACTTCTTGATGCATTTGATACTAGCCTATCCATAAGCCATTCAAAAAATCCTCAAAAAAAATGACCTGAAGGAAAGTATTATAAAAATATGCGATATAAACTAGTGAGTTATACTGCCAAAAATACTTCAAGAGGATAAAAGGTACGAAAAACAAAAGATAGTTCAGCAACTGATCTGGGTAGCGGTAAAGTCCGGTTAGCAATACAACGCAAACGATAATCCCCGCTAATATGAACGTCTCAAAACGCCTAACAAAGGTTTTCAACCAATAGACGATCAGGACGATTGCAAATGGAGTACAAAGAATGTGGCGGTTGATACTCCAAATGTTGCTTGAATCGTTTATCAAAAAAGTGTAGCAAGTATCCAGAATAGTGATACCTGCTATGCATAATGCTGATAGGAACACCGGATTTGATTGATTTGAAGCATCTAAATTATTAATGCGATCGTAGATGACTCTCTGATAGAACCAGAAAAAGCAATAAAAAATCGCTATTAATCCCACAGCATACGCCATACTGTCTATACTAAGCGTACGGTTCGGGAATGTTGTTGTCAATGGCAGACGCGGTGCATGCCAGTCTCGGCCCCAGTACGATTGGACTTTCAAAAAAGCGAACCATTGATGTGTATTATAATACTGGATCAATACGACCATGCCCAAACCCAATATGATACCTGACAAACTCGCCAGGCTCATTTTCCAATTCTTTTCTGAGTTTCTGTCAAGAAAAAATATGAAGACAACTGCCGGTATGAATAATAGCCCTACGGATCGTACTGCAGATGCACCAAAATAACCTATGAATATCATTGTAATATTATTTTTTCGATGCCCAGAGATGATTAGTGTTATGAACAGGAAAAAAAGAGATTCTGAATAAGGCACAGAAAAGAATATAAACGGACTTATGCTAAGTATCAGTAAATGAAATTGCAAAGAATGATGTGTTTTGTGAAATAATATGGCGAGAGACAATATTAAGATACCGATATTTAAAATACTTATGCCAGTTGCATTAAGATATGAAAACCTCCACAAATAAGAAAACAGTGGAAAGAACGCTACATTGCTTCTTTCACCATTTATTAGGAGATAACCTGAAGACTTAATCGAATGAAACCAATCTGCATCCCAATTTTGCAAAGTTTCGTTACTTGGAATCAATTTTATGATATTGAAGTAATAGAGGATTGAATACATACATGCAGCAACAGTCAAATGGATAAGCGCAATTTGGATGATTTTAATATTCATAACATATTATAATTAAGGCCTTGTGAAAATTATAAATCCGTTTCCCTGTGTATTTGTATGATAATCATATTCCACTCGGGCGACTTTACCAGGAATAAAAACCCAAGGATTCATTATAAAATAAAACCTTAAGGGTTTATCGATAAAGAACTGATCGTTGCCGGCCTCAATTACAAGTATTTGTTCCTTTTTGAGCCTTTGAATTAGCGGTTTTACGCTGAGGAAATGTGCCGAAGTTTCTGGTTTGCCATTGCCCATTTTAAAGCGAACCGGCTTTCTGACAACACAGTCATCAGAATAGATATTATAAACCAAGAAATTGGTGACAACCAAAGAGGTCATTAGCGATATAAGTAATAAACGATGTTCCTTAACAGCTATAGAAATTTTCCAAGACAAATACAGAGCGACTAAAAGCAGTAATACCACATAGTACCTGAACGAATTCTCAATAGTGTAAATATTGAGTAATCCCGCGTAGGCAATGATGATCAAGCTACATATATGCTTTTGGACGAAGGCATCTAAAATCAGATGCTTTACAAAATAAATGAACAGGAGTCCTCCTGTTGCGTACAAGATGATTTTTTCAACTGTCGAGCACTTGTATGAGAAAAAATGCAACAACTGTTTACAGTTAGTCACCAATTCTAGAAAAGAAGTGCCGTGAAAGATAGTAAATAATGTTAGGCAAGCTATACAGCCAATAGTTGAAATAGACCTCGGATATGATAAAATAAAGCTTAAGTTAATAGCAAGTAGTTTGTCAAGATAAATTATTTCCAAAAAAATGATTGAGCACAAAACTATGAGTATAGACAGGAATTCTAAATCACCAAATCGTAATCCTATTAATATTCCCATGTTTGTTATACTCATGGCAGTCAAAATTAACGTCCTTTCATATTTTAAAGACTGATTGGCAATAGACCAAAAAAACAAACCGAGAAACAAAGAAACCGGCAGACATGACAAAAGAATATGATTGTAACTCGCCAGCAAACACAGCAAGAAAAATATTACTATATGCATCACTACTGGTTGAATGGTGGACGCTGTTTTGTAAAAGGATAATAGCATTAGTACAGAGAATAAAAAGGAAAACGTATTGATCTCCCAAGCCACTCTCGGCATTTCAAGACAAAAGACAAATTGTGCAAGGATCAATGAGAAAATGATAAATAACTTCCTGCCATTTAACATTTTACATAAATATGAAATAAATCCAAGTGCTATCAAATTGAATAAAATACCCGGCAACCTAAGTTGAGCGACACCTTTTCCGAAAAATTTCATAGACCATGAAGAAAATATTGATTGTAAATTTCCAGTATATTTGTTCATTCCGTCCAGATCATATGGTTTAGATTTTAAATAATCAATTGCTCTTAATCCTATCCAAGCTTCATCGCCATGAAGCCCTGGTTCCTGCGGAATTTTGAAACACCACCAGAAAAGAAAATAACCAAATGGCATGGCCAGGATCAGAAAATACAAGATTCGGTTAGATTTTCTTACCCAGAAACGAGAGCGCGATATATGATCATTAATCTTCATGGCCTGACGATTTCAAGTAATTCGTAGGCCTTATTTGGTTCCCCATAATGAAAAAAAGTCCTGAAAGACTGCACCCACTTCGGAATACCATACATGATAAGTTTTGTAGGATTAGCCGAAAAGAAATCCGGATTAGATAGTTTGTCACGGGTTTGTATTACCATTAGGTTAATGTGATTTTCTTTGTATAAAAGCCGTTTATTGGTAATGTCAAAACGACTTGGATAAACATTTCCGTCCTTATAAAATTTTTGAGGGGGTGCGATGGGTTTATAGGGATTGGCGGAGTTGATATACCACAATGAAACCCTCTTTCCCATATATTTATTATGAATGAATTCTGTAATGGTCACCCTCCCTTCATCATCTGCCGGAGAAATCATTACAATCAACAATGCAGCCGTATTTACTATAAAATAAAGTATGCCAAAGAGCCTAAAAGTAGTTAATCCAACAGAAGATAGATTTATCTGTTCTTTAAGAATCCCCATGGCTGAAAGAATCAAAAATGGAATGAGGTTAGCAAGAGGAAACAAAAATCGTAACTCTTTATGGGGTATCAGTGAATGGATCAGGATAAAGGGCAGCATAATCCAGACCATGAAATTCCGTCGGTCGTAAGCCATTACAACAAAAAAAGCTGCAAAGATCATTATGGAAATCGGTAATACCCCAAAGCGACTGACTTCTATCAGATAATAGTACCATGGTGATGTACCGAAGGAGGATGCCTTGTCTTGAAGAATATTAACAATAAAATAGTTTATAAAACTGTAGCTAAAAGAGTCGTAAAACCAATAATCGATAATGGCCCCTATGTTCACTGTAAGCAAAGTAGCTAGGATAAGCATTGAAATTTTCGAAAAGTTGCTTTTTTTTATTAAACACAACCACAAGAGTAAACCTATGGACAATAAGGCAGTTTGAAATCTGAATAAAAAACTAAATCCAAGCAATAAACCAATTATAAAATAATTATAATCTGACTTGGCTTTTAGCGTTTTACCCAAAGCAAGTAGAAAAAAAAGACCTGAAATATTTTCTGAGGAAAAGCGTGCTCCCAAAAATGGTAGGAACCACAAAAAATATGAAAGCAAAATATAAAGCCCCCTAAGCTTTTGATTAAGTAAACTTTTAGTGACATTAATAAAATTAAAGATTACCAAAACACTAAAGGTGGCTGTAAGCATTCGGACAATAGTCATAATATCATAAGGATCAACGATATGGAAGAACCTAAAGATATTAACCATTAAAAAAAAGATTGCGCATTGTATGCTTGGTCGAATCTTTGCCTGATATTCCCATGCCAGATCATTTGCAGCGTTTCTTCCGGTTTTGTATTCTGCAAATTCTACAATTTGATAGTGCTCATCAGGATGATAATAACCGTTATTAAAGATGGCACACAAGTTAAAGATGGTTAGCGCAATGAAGAGCCAAAGTCTATCCTTGGGAATATTCGTCAAGAGTAAGTTCATTTCTTATTGGATTTGCCAAAAAATCGAGGATAATAGGCCAAAGACACGATCATAAACTGGCGGATCCTGTTTGAGGTCCTGAAGCCGATGACACTGCTGGTCACAAAATTCCGAATTCCCTCGTTCATATTCAGAATGTCATTTGCGGAGAGTTTGATTTCAAATTGTTCAGACTTAGATAGTCTATAACTGATGAAAGCATTCCAAATTGCCAGGTTTGTGATATAATCTGCTGTATTGTTTGAAGTGAAATTGATTGAACTGGCTACAGTCAGCCTTTTTAGATTATAGCTTACATGAGATTCTGTACCCAGAATTGAGCTGCCAAATGTTGCTGAGCCCGCAAATTGGTTCCGGTAAAAATTCGCCCAGATCCAAAATCGAAACGTCAGGTCTTTATTGTACCTGAAAATCGCATTCGTGTTTGCCTGAAAGGCATCGGTATATGAAGTATTGGCTTGATGGTCAATAAAAACAGGTGTACGGTTCCGGCTCATCTCGCCCTGGACCTTCCAGGTAAGGGTCCGCTCTCCAATTACGAAATTTTTACTCAGATTAAGGGCAAGAATTGTTTGTCCATAACCCTTTACGTTTACAAGAAACACATTTCTCAAACCTTGAGCATCATAAAATACACTGTCGGAAATGAAATTCCGGATTTGCTGATGACTGATTTTCAAGTTCAAAGCAAATCCATTTACGCTTTCCTGAGCAAAATTGTAAAAGATAGAATAATCGGTAACGTATTCCGGTTTAATATCGATATTACCGAAATAATACTGAGACAATTGAGTACTATCTACTAAAGGGACAAGTTGGTCAAGTCCGGGAATTCGATAATCAGTATTGTAATTTATACCAATAACATGCCTGTGTTTATTTACATTTCTTTTTGAAAGGTGGATATTAATCTCCGGGGTTATTGCTGCGTACTCTTTTCTAAAAGTTCTGAACATTTTATCGGAATTATTGACATGAGAAAAATGCCGTGAGTTCAGCTTGATGTTAAAAAAGAGATTCGAAACACGTTTGCCATAGTCAGCTTTTATGAAGTTTTTGCCAACAGCTAGCGAAGGTCTGAGTTCAAGCAAATTGTTTTTGTTCCGATTCGTAAGATAATTGTTGATGACACCGAAATCATTGACCAACGCACTGGAAGTCCTGCTAAGATAGCTGGCATTCAGCGAAAGATCAAGTTGTAATGGTAGTCGCAGTGCACGGTTTAGGTTTAGATATTGCATCTTAGCCTGATGAGTATAGTTAGTGTTTATCTCTGAATAGTTTCTACTGTAATCCCGGGTAAGACCTGTAGTTTGTAAATAGGTTTCATTGTTCCTGTCGTTCACCAGTGCGGTGTTTTCCAGTTCATACCCAAAGCTAAAATCCTCTTTTGATAAGGAAGATTTACCACGGTGATCATAATTGAGCACAAGGCTGTTCCTCCTGGAGGTAGAATGGACATTGTCTTGACTTGTTGACTGATTGATTTGAGCTCCGTCTCCATCAATCAAAGACCTTGAGCTGGAGCTGTGCCGATTATTTTTTTGTCTTGAGACCGTAGTGTTGATCACCAGATGATCGTATACAGAATCGCGATATTCAAAGTTGTTGGTCAAATCCTGGGTTTGACCGGAGTTGCCTGAAGCAGTCTGGACATTACTTTTCACAAAATCATTTGTTAATAGTGCAGTTTCCTGCTGAAAATTTTCATAGTCGCTATCGGCATAAATAAGATGATATTCACTAGTGGTTAAGATCCGTGAATTCCAGTTTCTATTGTATTTTGCCCCGCCAAATCTGTTGGTATGCAAGCCGTCAATGGAAAAGTCAGAAGCCTTGATCTCTGAAGTGATACCACCATTTTTAAACGTGTTGGCAGCCAGTAGGCCGCCGATGCTAAAACTTTGTTTGTTTACATTATTGATATTGCCACCGAGACTCAACTGGGCCTTTTCAGAAAACGAGGCGAAAGTAGCTACACCTTCGTATTTGCCGTTGTTGCCAAAGCCGTATTCAAGCTTTGAAAATGCACCTTTCTTATGTCCTGCTTTAAGTTCAATGTTCATCGTCAAACTATTGACTGTGGTATCGCGAGATTTATCAAACTCAAACTTATCGGGAATGACCTGTATTGCTTTTACGGCCTCTGTTGGAATATTACCAAGTGATATTGCGGGATCACCAGAAAAAAAAACTTTTCCGCCTACAAGTACCCGGCTGACAGGTTTTCCATTGACTGTTATTTTACTATCGCCCCAGATAATTATTCCAGGTAAGTCCTTAATTAGATCGCCGATCACCGCATTAGGCTTGGATTCGAATGCGGATACATTGAAAATTAATGTATCCCCGCGCATTACCATTGGTGGTTGACGGATCACCACCTCTTGAAGCGCCAATACTGATCTTGAAAGCAATAAATTTTTGAATAACGTATCTGAATTTTCTTTTGTCAGTCTGAATATCTTCTCGACCGGGGTGTAACCCACATAACTCACTACAAGTTTCAAATCCGAATTTATAGGCAGGTTCAATATTTTGAATCTTCCGAACGAATTTGTGAGTTGATAATTCAATAAAGCAGAGCTAGCATTCATATATACCGCAACCGTTGCCTCACTAAGGCTTGCCAAGTCAACAGAATCTCTGATTTGGCCAGAAACGGTTCCTTTTTTTTCCAAAATTGTCTGAGCCTTACAAAAAGTACTGTGCAGTAAGACCAGGATGGTGAACAGTTTAATCAAATTCATCACCGCGTTTGATCGGTTAAAAATTTTAAAGTGGTCACCATATATTCGCGGATTTGCATAGAGATCTCCTTTGTTGGCATAAATATTTTCGTTGCCCGGTATTCGGGAGTGATCACAAAAACAAAAGGAAAATTTTTATTCTCCATATACAACCCGAGCGAAGAGTTGATCAGGCTATAAACCTTAAGTGGTGTTTGTTGAGACTTGGACCTCACAATGAAATCCCGATCTGAATTTGAATCGGTTATGGCAAGCACCGGCGCTGATGAAAATCTGCTTTTCAGTTCATTAATAATATTAATAACAGTATCTACACATGCATTGCAATCTGTAAAAGAATACCTGACCACCAGATGATACTTGCCATTTGTCAATTCGCTAAGTCTGACGCTACGGCCATTAGTGTCAATCAAGGCTGCATTGGTGTCAATTTTCTTGTAATCATCCTCTATGATTAAAGGCACATAGTTGTCCCAGTTTGTAGCTTTTATATCTCTAATAATTTCCTGGACAGACTTTTGTTTACCTAAGTTGTCAGTTGATCTGTTTTTGTTTGTTATTGAATACGCAAGAAATATTGATAATAAACAAATCATGAATATTATTAACAATATCGGACTATTAAGTTTCATAAGTTCATTTTAAAATAAGAATTGAAGTTAATTTTGATTAAATATTATATTGCTTCCAGTCATTTACTAAATTTTGACTGGTAAATGCAATGCAAAAAAAATAGATTAGAAAAGCGATCATTAACCAGTATGGCTTGCTGGGTGGGCTATTGTTTCCCATAAGACTTTTTAAAAACAATTCAACCGATATAACAATCACGGCCATTGCAGGCAGATACATATACCGGTCTGCCATTATTGAAGGTCTTCGCAGGGGGAAAATATGTATGCATAACAATAGATTTATCACGAAGAATAAAAGCCAAAACTTTATGGATCCCGATAGTCTTCGTTTGATCCATGGAATATAAGCTAAAAGGCATAAAATAAGTAGTATGGGAATAAAGTAATATAAAAATGGCAGAGATTCTCCCGCTTTCATGGGATAAGGATAGTGATAATGCAGTTCTATCGGCACAAACATTCCAGACAAATAAAATCCCAAACAATAAAAGACAAATATAAACCTATCTGAGAAATCATAACTGGAAGCTGGAGTTTCAAAGCCTATGGCTAGCATCTGCGCATATATACCAATCAAACCGAAAGCTAATCCAGCAAATAAGTATGGACAACAATAATAAATCCATCGAAATTTGGCCCATTCAGTAAAATTATTTCTTATAGGAAAATATATGGCTATTACGACTAAAGATATCATTACACCTTGTTCCTTAGTCATACAGCATAAAACAAACGATATAACCGAAAAAATGTAATATGCGGGTTGCTTGGTATATACAAACCTTATCACCAGAATCAAGCTAAAAAAAGCAAATGTCGAGAACAAAAGCACTTTTGAGGCAGAGATCCAGACGACTGATTCTACGTTAAAAGGATGCACAGACCATAAGACCGAAGAAAGATAGGCAATAAGTCTAGGGTGGATAACATTATACAATGTTGTAATTTGACGTATAAAAACATAACATAGACAAGTATTAACCGAATGGTAAATTACATTGGCCAAATGGTAATAATAAGGATCAAACCTATTGATCAGAAAGATCAGTTTGTAAAATAAAGTATTGACCGGAGAATACTGAAGCGAATTGAATGTACAGAGTAGCTTGACAAAATAGCTCGGTGATATAGTAAGTTTACCAACCATCGGATCATCTAGCAGCATCCAGCTGTCATCCATCTTAGCAAAACCTAGGGACAATGTCGGGTAATAAAGTATCCAGATTAATGCAATTGGAAAAAAAGCAAGTAACATCAAGTTAAAATGATCTTTCATAAACCACCTAGTCTTTTACTGAATAAATCTGCTATGATAACTCATCATCATTTATATACAGATAGACAATTTACCGAGATATGTGGATAATCCTCGGCTTTTAGTGCTTTTGAATCCAGTGTACAAGATTCTATGCGATTGTAAATACTCAATACTAAAGTCGTGACTGTTACTATTGCGAGAAGATTTGAAAGTATTGATTTTTTTTTCATAATATTGATGTCTGACTATTGTTTTTTAAGCATTGTTAGTTTGAAAAATATTAACATATGTACGTGATACTTGAGTGTGTCAGAAATAGGTATAACCCTGACACATTTCATTAATTGTTTGTGTTAATCCTAGTTAGGATGTCTGTACATGCTGGTTTTTGATAATTTGGATTTGCCGAGGTAGCGACGCACCGATCCCCAGCCTTTACCCGACAAGTATATAATTGAACTTCATTCTTTGCAGACTCCCGTTCCTGCTTCATAAATCTGACACCATCAATTTCAACCTCATATGGGTCGCCAACATTCACACATTTGCCACAGTCGGTGACAAAGCCTGATGGAGAATATCGCTCTGCATTTAGCGCTTCGGGATACTCTAGAACGCAAGGTTGTTCATCGCCCGAAGTCATTGCACTTCCTTGTACGCGTGTATAAATGCTCAATACCAGGGTTGCACATAAAACCATTGCAAGCATACTGGTTAAAATTCTTTTCTTTTTCATAATTTTCTCTTTAAGTTTTATCAATTTATGTCAGGGTTATCGGTTATGAGTTTTATTTGAAATTTATTTGTATTAGGAAACAATTGAATAATCACGGGATTGTTTAGATTTGAGCCACGGCTAAAAAATTCCTTTAATTGAAAAGGAAGTTTTTCCACATTAATATCACCAGCCATTTTAAACTTAGTGGAGAATAAATTACGAGACGAAACTGCGCAATACAGCGATTTGAGATCGGATGCCAATACCTCGTCACTTAATGGCATATAATTGTTGTCCTTTCCAGATAGAATATCGAAAAGCGAAATTTTAGTATTTGTTCTTCTGTCGTATAAAAAAGTATTCTCCCATTTCCTGGTGGATATTTTAAAAGTAATCAGCGAATCAATGCTATAAAAGTTTTTCACAAGATAGATCTTATCGTTATTGTCCTCGATATACGCCAGCCTGGAATTCTTGTATTTCACATTTCTGGCAAATCGGGCCGGTAGAAGATGTTCTTCAGGAAATCTGAGATGGAATCTTTTACTTACTTGTTCATCGATAATCTCATAAACATCGTATGAATAGGGTTCAATAAAATAGACACCGGTGCCTGTTTGGTAAAATTGTTTTTCTGCATTGGGAACTTCCAGATAGCTTATTGCAGCTGTATCATATGGTAAATACTGGTCATGTGTTTTACCCGAAGCATCAGAAAACACAAGGTTACTATGTTTATGCCCAGGAAAATTTGCTGGGAACTTCTCAGGATAAAAATATTTGTAATTAGCAATATAATTTTCTTTCAAATAGAATGTATTTGAGCGTTTTAACGGGGTAAGAAAGGATTTTAGTAGTTTTCCTTTGTAATTGTAGATGTATGTGGTATCATTACTAAGTTCTTGATATACAATGTTTTGATTGAATCTATTTACCGCAAATTCTCGTACAGTTTTACACTTTATTGTATTTACAAATTTTCCGTCACGCTTAAAAATGACGATTTTGTTAGTTGACCAATCGAGTATAAAAAAATGCTCTGGAGTAACCTCTAATTGGTTAATTGCAGAAAAAATACTCAATTGAGTGGTTTCAAGCGGTATATATCGTATTGAATCGAAAACGTCTTTTTGATCAATCAGGTGTTTGTCACTTAGATTTGGCGAATCAATATTTAATGTGTCGATTGCAGAAAGGTCAATGGAGTGACTTATAGTTTCAGTTCCACAAGAGAATAAAAACGAAAGTAGGAAGACGGATAATACCAGCCTGACACGGCTCATCAAAAGCGCTATTTTCATATAGGGATATTTGGTTAGTTAGTTGGTTGAAGGATATTCTATATTCTGGGTTTTAGCAAAACCAATATCGGATTTGATTCGGCCGAAGATGCAGTTTGCAGGATTTTCTGGAGATTGGGAGGAATCTTATGTTTGTCGGTATCTTTTTTTTGGGATCCTGCCAGTGTTATTGCAGTCGTAAAAGTAACTAGATGTACACCATCCGAGGCTAAGATATTTTCATTAAGAGGAGCAAGCAATAAATCATCCGTCTGAATACTGCTCAACTCAATCAAATTCTTGTTCTTCAAATGATATAGGAAAGAGAATTTGGTCTTCTCCGAACATAGCTTGAAACTCAGAACATCAGCAGACTGGAAAAAATTCGTGATGTCATAAACCTGATCAGGATGATTTTTTAAATGATCCAATCTCTTATTAAGATATTTTTTGTCCTTTCCGAAGTTTACTGGCAATGTGTTGAGCAGTGGCAGAATGAACCTGTAAGCGGGTTTTAGTTTATTGCCGGAAATTCTATAAAAGTCTCCAAAATATGGCCGGTGAAAAAAAACATCGTTTCCTGATTGTGAAAAAAAGAGGCTGCTGCCACCTTTGATTTCCTGACCTGAGATTGATGTTGTATCAAAAGGAAAGAATCCATCAAGAATATTCTTCGACGAATCGGTAAATATAAGATCACAGTTTGCGAAATTTCCCGCTTTTTCACTCGAGTTCTCATCAACAATTCCCTGTCTGTAATTCAAGATCGTCGATGGGGAAGTGTAAGCGAATGCTGCTACAAAAAAATCTTTGGGCTCAGTTCTGATCAATTTTCCGTTATAATTATAGATCAAATTACTTTGAGTGAGCAAATCAAGGACAACCACCTCTTCCTTGTACCGGTTCAAACTAAAAAAAAACGTTTGTACCGTATTAATCTTTGAATAAAATTCGCCTGAACGTTTGAATACTAAAATCGCCGAACTCGCCTTGGATGTGGTCTGCCGATGATTCTGATCAAGTATAAAAAAATACTCTGCTGTTGCTTCAAGTTGGTCAATTTTTCCGAATCCGGATTCTTTATTCGTCTGAAGTGGTATATAATTAACCTGTTCGAACACATCCTCAGCAAAAACTTCCTGAGACAGCGCCGCGCGTGGGTTTATGCGAATCTCCTGAAAAGTCTCGGGTTCAGACTTTAACAGTCCCTGAAATTCTGTGACCAGCAAACTAAAAGGTAAAATGAGATAGTTAAATATAAGCATAGGGATGGAGCGATTAGTTGAGCGGTAATTATATCTTTAGAGGCATAGATTTCGATTGGTGATTATTAATGGATTGGACAAATAGTATAACCATAAAGAACGAAAGCGTAAATAATTTTATTACAATGAATATATGAACTTATTTTTCTCTATCAAAAAAATATTTTAAATTGAAAGTTAGTGTATGTTAAACACTATATGTGTTATATATATCAGAAAAAGGATTTTACCGTAATAAAGCCACATTTTTTAACGTTTTAGCGATTAGTAATGTTTTTGTTACCTACAACATTACAAATCACTTTGACCTTAAAACTTGCAATGTGATTTATGAATTGATCAGCACATAAAATAAATTAAAGCAAGTTCGTGGTCTTTTGTATTGTTCTGATGCGGTGTTACACTTAAGTTGTGTTTAGAAGAATAGAGGCTAGGATCAATGAAAAACATTTTGTGCAGTATTTAATCACTTTTACTTTTCCAGGTCGGTTTCTGTGTGCATCGCGCAGGTCCATTTTCCATCCTGCTTGATCCAGGTAGAGGTGCAGGCGCATTTCATCGCTGTTCCATCATAGTCCAGTTCGATCAGATAGGCTATTAATGCATGGTCTTCTGCTGTTTCAACCTGTTCATCTGAGATAGCCTTTACTTTCATTTTTTTTCCGCTACCCTGATCGAACATTTTTTTATATGCGGTTTCGTCGACGCTCATCACACCTTGTTTTCCTGCTACAATACAGGGAAATTTTGTGAGACTTTTTACTGTTTCATAATCATGGCTGGTCATGGCGTCCCAGTATTTTTTTTCGAGCTCAATAATTTTATTTTTCATCTGTTTAAATTTTGTTTTCAGTGGTGATGAAGCGATCAGGTTTAATCATTGCACGGTGTGTTCTGAAAAGCCATGATGGTTTCATATCGGATTTCTTTACTTCAAAAAGTAACAGAATTGAGGTTGCTTTTGTTTATCTGTACGGGAATTAACCGGCCTATTAAAGATTTTCCTGCTTTTACTTGCATTAAGATTTGAAAAAAATCTTTAAAACGCGCCGTTTGAAGAGGTATAAAATTGTGTAAGTTTGCCGAAGCAATGTTGAATGCGTTACTCAAAGGCAGTACCTGATTTGCGCATAAAGGAAGTCCTGTCACGAAAATGGTTCAAAATGAAATAATGGCAGAACTTGATCCCATCATAGCGGTAAGAGACGTTGAATTTAGTTCTCGATGGTACCAATCCGTGTTCAACTGGAGGAGTGGGCACGGTGGGGAGCAGACGCGCACCCTACGATGGAAAATTCGGATGTCACAGCCGGAAACGGGTTAATTCTTTATTTCGCCTACCGTAGGAAAAGCAAAATGCGATGAGCCATACAGGTAAGTAAATTGAGCTGCCGGAGAAACTTGGTGGGCCGGTTGGTGTTGATCTTTGTAGTATGGAAAACATCAAAAAAATACAGCTTGGCCAGAACGGCCCGCTGGTGTCTGAATTGGGTTTAGGCTGCATGCGCATGTCTTCGGTCTGGGGCGGCCCGCATCAGGATGAAGCGGAAAGTATCGCCACTATACGCGAAGCCTTGGATCTGGGCATTAACTTTTTGAATACCGGCGACTTTTATGGCGCCGGTCACAATGAACTGTTGGTGGGCAAGGCCATCAAGGACCGGCGGAATGATGCCTTCATCAGTGTCAAGTTCGGTGCTATCTTTCATAACGGGCAGTGGCTGGGTCTGGACCTGCGGCCGATCGCTATTAAGAATTTCATCAATTATTCGCTGACCCGCTTAGGTATCGAGACCATTGACCTTTACCAGCCATGCCGGATGGATAACAGCGTGCCCGTGGAGGACATCATCGGTACCGTGGCCGACCTGATCAAAGAGGGCAAGGTGAGGTATGTAGGCGTGTCTGAGATCACGGCGGAACAATTACGTCAGGCAAATTCGGTATATCCGGTCAGCGCTTTGGAAATAGGCTATTCTCTGGCCGACCGCCAGATCGAAACAGACCTGCTGCCTGCTGCCAAAGAACTGGGTGTGGCCGTAGTTGCTTTTGCCAATACAGCGGAAGGGTTGCTAACGGGCGAGATGAAAGCGCCTTTGGCTGCTGATGACTACCATGCTCACTTTTCGAGGTTCCAGGGCGAGAATCTGATCAGGAATTTAGAAAAGGTCGAGGTTCTGAAGCAAATGGCGAAAAGCAAAGGCGCCACGCCTACCCAGTTAGCGATCGCCTGGGTCAAAGCGCAGGATGAACAGATCATGCCACTGGTGAGCATGAGCCGCCGAAGCCGTTTGCCGGAAAATATCGCAGCGATGAGCATCCGTTTCAGTGCAGCTGAAATAGAGCTATTGAATCATACGTTCGGTGTAGGTGCTATTTTGGGTGGTACATATTTACAGCGATAAGCTTAGCTTTGCAACATGGTTAACCCGACTGAGATCATTCCCGGTGTTTTATTTTATGCTTACCTTTCGGAGGGACGTAAAGAGAAAGTAGGCTTTTTTGCGCATCATACCCTCGTACTACTGGTATCGGGCAGTTTCCTGCTGGAAACTTCGGGCCAACGTACAGGTATAGAAACTGGGCAAATGATGCTGATCCGTAAGAATCAACTGGGCGAGATCACCAAAATGCCCGCCGGAGGCCGGGGTTATGAAAGTATGGTGATCACGTTGCAGGAGGACCTGCTGCGCCAGATCGCCCTGGAAGAACAGCTCACGATCCGGCAAAAGTATACCGGGCCGCCTAATGTGCTGATCCCGGGCAATGATTTTTTGCGTGGCTTTTTCCAGTCGGTCATTCCCTATGTGCAGCATTCGGAGGAGGAGGTGACCAACCAGATGGGTGTATTGAAAGTAAAAGAGGGTGTGCAATTATTGCTGCACGCCCTGCCCGAACTAAAGAATTTAATGTTCGATTTTTCGGAACCGCATAAGATCGATCTGGAGAGGTTCATGCTGCACAATTATCACTTTAATATCCCCCTGGCACAGTTCGCACGGCTTACCGGGCGTAGCCTGGCTGCCTTTAAGCGTGATTTTCAGCGAACTTTTGGTATGCCGCCGCGACAGTGGCTGCAGGAAAAACGGCTGACCGAAGCCCGGCACCGGATCGAACACCGCAGGGACAAACCTTCCGCAATCTATCTTGACCTGGGTTTCGAAACGCTCTCTCATTTCTCATATGCCTTTAAAAGGCGCTTCGGTAAAACGCCAAGTGAGTGGTCAGCTGCTCAAACTGAAAATACCGGAGACCTTGCCGCCGGTTAAAGAAAGTGCCGGCGAAGACTTTGCTGATCAGAGCGGACGTCAATAATGATGCCGTAGAAGTTAATACCGTGTTTGCGGTGGAGATCGCTATCTTTACAAAAATGCGAAATAGAGCTCACAATATTCCGGTCAATACGCTGCCGGAAGGAACTTCCCGGGGGATCATGCTGATGCGGGAATCCTTTGACGGTTCACCTGATTCTGAACAGGTGGAACGTGCGCACCGGGATGGCGGCTATACTTTTATTATCCAGGAAAGCGGCAAAACCCATATCGAAATTGATTTTCAAACCTATTGTATTCAGGCGCCAGCTGTTATTTTTATACATCCGCATCAGGTGCATCGGGTGATCGCTTTTGAAGAAGCCTTGATCAGCACCTGGATCATTACCGAGGAAAACCTTCGACAGGAGTATCTTAGCCTACTGGAAGATCTAACGTTGGTTAACCCATTGCCCGTTAATCCAAAGGCAATGGGTGTGCTGAAAGAAACAGTTGCTTTATGTATAAAGTTGTCTGAGAACAAAACTGAGCTGTTGTATAGTGGTATTTTAAAAGACAGTGTCAATATCCTCGTTGCGCAGATCATTTCGCAGTACCTGGCCATGGCCAGGACAACCGGGCACCATAGCCGTTTTGAGGATATTACAAAGGAATTTAAGAAGGCGTTGGAAAAACATTTTAAGATGGTTAAAAATCCGGGGGATTATGCCGGGCAGCTTAATATTTCTACGTCTTATCTTAACGAATGTGTTAAGGCTACAACTGGCAAACCTGTTTCTTCGCATATTCAGCAAAGGGTGATGTTGGAAGCCAAGCGCCTACTTTATCATTCTGCTAAATCGGTGAAAGAGATCGCTGGTGAACTGGGCTATCATGATTACTCTTATTTCACGCGGTTGTTTAATAAAGTTGTGGGTGTAACGCCAGTCGCTTTCAGGGATAAAAACCGCGAATAATCCTACAATTACGACTTCCTGTCATTGCATTGCCTTCATTTCTCCTGTTCCTTTGTGCTATGTTATTAGATAAAGATATAGCGATCGTTGGCGGTGGTCCGGGCGGATTGACGCTGGCCAGACTTTTACAAATAAGGGGTGCACGGGTAAAAGTTTTTGAGCGTGATTTTAGCCAGGCTGCACGTGTTCAGGGTGCTATTGTTGACTTGCATTATGACTCGGGTCTGAAGGCGATGGCAGCGACCGGCTTAATGGATGCTTTTAAAGCGAATTACATGCAGGGAGCGGATAAATACCGCTTACTTGATCCAAGGGGAAATATTCTTTTAGATGAAGGCAATCAAGTGGGTGAACCCCAATTTGGTAACCCGCATTTCCGGCCGGAGATTGACCGGGGTGCGTTGCGTGATCTGTTGATCGAAGGCTTGCTGCCCGGTACGGTGGTCTGGGACAGTCAGTTCGTGAGCATGCAGCAGGTTGAGGGTAATTGGAAGTTGCAATTTAAGAACGGAACGACCGCTGCTGCGGATATCGTGATCGGGTCGGATGGTTACCGCTCTCAGATCCGGCCTTACCTGACTGATGTCAAACCGATTTATTCCGGGGCGACGATCATTCAGGGTGAAATAGATGATCCGGAAACTGCTTGCCCCGAGTTCTTCCAATTGGTTAACCAGGCTAATCTGATGGCGATGGGTGCCGGGGCGACCATCGCCGCACAGCCACGGGGCGACGGTGGTTTGACTTTTTACGCGGCATCTTTATATCCGGAAAATTGGGTTAAGACCAGCGGTATCGATTTTAATGAACCTAAAGCAGTGCAAATCTACCTGACCGGTCATTATGAAGGTTGGAATCCGGTATTTTTCAGCTTGTTTAAAGCCTGTCAACATTTTGTTCCCCGACCGCTCAACTACTTTCCTTTGGAACATCGGTGGGAAACTAAAGAAAACCTTACGCTTATTGGCGATGCGGCACATTTGATGCCGCCCAATGGCGAGGGCGTTAATTTGGCTATGCTGGATGCTTTAGATCTGTCTGAATGCCTTATCAATTTTACGGATATAAAGGAGGCTATTTCAGCTTACGAAAAGATCATGTTCGACCGGGCGATGCCACTTTGTAAAGAAACGATTAAAGGGATCAGTGACTTTGCGGCTCCGACGGATGAATCTGTACAGGAACTGATCAAAATGCTCAGCTGATATTCAATTGACCGATTCCAGAGAATTAGCGGTGGGATTCGCGAGTTGCACGTAGGCCAGGCACCTTGTTGGGGTGTTTCACCTTGAAATTGGTTAAGGCCGGTGGCGGCATAACCTGGTGTAACGCTATTGCGGATGCCTTCAGCTTTGAGCTCATTAGCCAGCATCATTATGCTTATCGCGGTTGAGGTTGCGGCCGGATGCTGTGCTTACGCGCAATGGAACTAACTTCTCTGGATACATTGGTAATGGCTATTGACCAGAGTCACTTCCAACCGCATTTTAGTCGAATAACTGGCTTATCAAGCTATTTATTTCTCTTTTAATAAACTACCTAAATAAAGCCCCAGGATCGCTTAAACACGTCTGATGGAACTTAACTCCCAGACGACAGACCTCATTGCGCGGCAGACGCTTCAATTTGACGTCAATCGCAGGATGATCAATAAAAGTACAGCAAAAAAATGACATTAGGAAGGTCAGAATGGCTACTTTGACCCGAAATGTAGTGGATAGATATTCCCTGAAATATGCAAGATGACAGGTGAAAACTATAAAATATCATTTCATCTTGCGTTTTTTTAAGACAATTAACTTGTGGATATTATGTTTGAATTTTACTTTCTAAAAATGAGGATTTTATGATTTATAACAATAAGGAGAAAAGGACAAACTTTATCGTCAATTTCTGGCTAGAGAAATTAGCATTTTCCAAAGAATTTTTTTACCTTATATAAAAAGCCGTCAGCACGAAATATATCAATCGTTCGTGTTCTCATACAAACACCTTTTTAATAATGCGGGTGTTAGGTGCGATGTGAAAGCTATGATATCTAATATTATATGAAAATGAATGAGAAAGAGAGAACACGTCTAGAACAAGTAGAGCAATTGCAACAATTGGACTTCGATAAATATAAGGAGTTTAAGGATATCACCAATTTAGCTACCCAGTTATGTGGCACGCCAATTTCTCTTATTACCCTATTGGATGAGCATACAAATTGGATTAAGGTAGCAACGGGTGTTAATGTAAAAAATGCGCCTAGAGAAACTTCATTTTGCCAATATGGAATACAGCAAAATGATCTATTAATCGTACCGGATGCCACAAAAGACAAACGTTTTATTGATAGTCCTTTGGTTAATTCTAATCCAAATGTGCGCTTTTATGCCGGAGCCCCGCTTATCTTAAACAATGGTGCAAGAGTAGGTATGCTATGCCTGTTTGATATGAAGCCACATCACCTTAATGCCATACAAAAAAGCAGCTTAATTACTTTAGCCAGGCAGGTGGTATTTATCATGGAGCTGGAATTGGCACATAAGCAGCTTTTGACCTATGTAAATGAGATAAAAGCAAAAAATGATTCTTTAAGAGCAATTGCTCAGTTACAATCTCATGAAATACGACAACCACTGACATCGATAATAGGACTGATAAATCTGGTTAAAGATAATATGCATCCCGTAGATGATAACTGGCTGAAGATGATCAAAGATGTTGCAGATATTTTAGACAATAAAATACATTCGATTGTGAATGAATCCATGGGTAGTAAGGACCAAAAACTGCTACGATTTAACAAGATGGTGGAGGAAATCGAAGATTATGCAATTTTGTTACTTGATAACGAAGGAAATATCGAAAACTGGAATAAGGGAGCCGAAAAAATCAAGGGCTACAAAGCGGAAGAAATTGTAGGAAAGAACTTTAGCATATTTTATACTAAAGAAGACATAGAAAAAGGAACACCGAAAAAATTGCTTCTTCGTGCATTAAAAAATGGAAAGGCCAGTAATGAAGGATGGAGAGTAAGGAAAGACGGGTCTAAATTTTTTGCAAAGGTTATAATTACTGCCATTCATAATGAAAAGGGCGAAATCATAGGTTTTACCAAGGTTACCAGAGATTTATCGTAGGAACTACTTTTTATAAAGACCTTCAATTCGCAGTGTTTGTCAGCACTGGTTCTAATAAGACAGTCTTGCTAAATGCAATATGCCATGAGGAAGTATTATTTTAAATGGAGGTACGTAGCAATGATAACTTTTAATTGTCATTCAGACTTAAGTGCATTAATCGGACTCATTCTTATTGTTCTTATAAACTGACTTGCTATCGCTATACAAGCTGCCATAATCGCAGATAATCCGGCAAGAGCAAAAATCCACCAACTAATGTTTATACGGTATGCAAAACTTTGTAGCCAAGCTTCCATTAAAAACCAGGAAACCGGCACCGCAATGATCATTGCTATTAAGATTACCCGGATAAAATCATCAGCCAGCAAAGCGATGAGCGATGGAGCGGAAGCACCAAGAATTTTACGGATGCTGATCTCTTTTTGCCTGCGCTGGGCAGTAAAGGCAGCCAAACCAAATAAACCCATGCACGAAATAAAAATACCCAACCCGGCAAAGTACTTTGACAGCTCTGATACCTGTGTTTCCGCAGTATACAAAGTTTTGTATTCTTCATCCAGATAATTCAAATTGAAAGTATAACCTGGGAGGAATCGTGAATACAAGCTTTTTATGGCAAGTTTAGTTTGTACTTCTGTGTCCGGCTTAAATTTGACCAGAATATTTCTTCCCGCAGAACTGAACCTGAAGATCAGGGGCTCAATGGTATTGTGCAATGTCCCGTAGTTGAAATCTTTGACTACTCCGATGATCTGACTGCTTCCATTCATTTTGATACTTTTGCCCACAGGATTTTCAAGTCCCATAAGTTTCACAGCAGTTTCATTTAAAATGATTCTTGACTCGTTATCCGCGAAATCTCTGGAAAATCCACGGCCTTCTTTCATTTTCATACCTAAGGTTTCGATGAATTTGTAGCCCACGACAGGGGACTGAAAAATGTATTTTTGATCGGAACTTTGTCCGCTCCAGGATACATCGCTGACTTTGTAAATGTCATTAAAAATGTCGCCCGACATACTGGAAGTACTTTCAACACCTGGAATATTGCTTAGTGCAAGCATAAATGACTCAAACTTATCATTCTTCTTTCCCTCGAGTAGCCCGTTCCATTGATCGAATAATTCGCCTTTCCACTCAAAAGTCATTAAATTTTCGCGGTTGTAGCCTAAGTCTTTGGTTTGGATAAACTTCACCTGTTTATTGATAACCAGCAAACCGATGATAAATATAACAGACAGCAGAAACTGAAAGCTCACTAATCCTTTGCGTATCCATACTGATCCCGTAGAGGCGTCCAGTTTGCCTTTTAATACCTTAAGCGGGTCAAAACGAGACAGGTAAAACGCCGGATAACAACCTGAAACGATACCGGTGAACAAAACCAGACAAAATAAAGCTAATAGGTTGGTCTTATCAAAAACAAGGTTTAGATTCTTACCGGTGATCTGGTCGAACTGAGGCAGAAGAAGTTCCACCCATAGAAATGCAACAAATAGTGATAAGATTACAATGACCACCGATTCACTGAGAAATTGAACGATCAGGTTTTTCCGCGTCGCACCGATTACCTTTTTAACTCCGATTTCTTTCATTCTCAACGTTGCCCTGGCGGTAGAGATACTGATGAAATTTACGCATGCAATCAATAGAATGAACAAGGCGATAACAGAAAATAAATGTACATACAGGATTCTGCCACCGGATATTTTTCCATTGGTATACTGGTTGTATAAATATTTATCTGCATAATTCTGCGCAAATAATCTAAAACTGGCGTTTGCCGTATTTTGCTTTTTAAGAAATCCGGCTATTTTTTGATTAAACTCATATACAGATATTCCTTTTTTGAGCATTACATAAGTCTTTGCATAACTATTTGTCCAGTTTTTAGCAAAACGATCATGATCAAGCAATATTTCAATACTGGAAATAAAATCAAATTGTGCAGTATTTCCGGATGCAGGTAGTTCAAAAACTCCGGCGATCTGAAATATTCCTTCAAAAGCAGGATGTTTCCATTTCAATACTTTACCTAATACTTCTTCTGTGCCGAATAGCTTTAATGCCAGATCTTTAGAGATCATAATATTATTTTTATCGATAAGTGCAGTAGCTTTATTTCCTTGAAGTATCTTATATGAAAATACTTTAAAGAAATCCGCATCAGTGTGCCATCCCTGTACCTGTATGTTTTTATTTCCAAATGAAAATATACTAGGTTTTCCCGGACCGCTGAAGAAATCATTAACTGCTACTGCAGATTCTACTTCCGGCATTCTTTCCAGTAAACTCGCCGCTAATGGTACAGGGGTCAATTCCTGAGTTTGCATTCCCTCTGCGGTGGTTATGTTTTTCATTATCTGATACAAATCTGCGCTATTTTTATGAAACCGGTCGATAGTAAGTTCATCTTTTACCCAGAGATAAATTAATAAGGCGCAGGCTAAACCAATAGACAGGCCGATAAGGTTTATAAAGAAATTGACTCTATATTTTTTGAAGTTCCGGTAGATCAGTAAAAGATTTTGTTTGAGCATAACGCCTGTTTTATTCCTGGTTTTGCGAATTGAATGCCATTATTAATTCTTGCGCTGTATATACTCTTAACTGGGCTTAATTGACAATTCAACTGTCCGTTATTGGACAATGATGTGCAAATACGGACAACATGCATCCACAGTACCAAAGATGACACCTGGGTTTACACTACATGGGATGATAAGAGGGGATACCTTTAGCCTTGTCAGGTCTATTAAATCTATTGAATATTTTTGCTATCTGATGCCTGAAATCAAGTCTTAAGCTGAAAATAGACAAGACTGATTGCTGCAACTGTCATCAAGATCAATGTCAGGAAACCAAGAACATTGGACAAGGTAGTATTGGTGTGCTCTTTCATTATTTTTTTGTTGTTACAGACGTGCAAGATTACTGCTATCATTACTGGCGCTGTGATTCCATAGAGGATCGCAGTATAAATCAATGCTTTCATTGGACTTATTCCCAGAAAATTAATTGCCAGGCCAATAGCCAATGAAACCAGGATAGTTAAGTAAAAGCTTTTGGCTTCCTGGAAGCGCTTATCGAGCCCCTGTTTCCACTCAAATGTTTCTGCAACAATATAAGACAGTGATCCAGCAAGTATCGGGATCGCTAAAAAGCCGGTGCCAATTACACCGACAGCAAAGCAGAAATAGGATAGTTTTCCTGCCAATGGCTCAAGCGCTTTTGCAGCCTGTTCCACAGTGTCTATTTTATTAGTATGGCCATGTAACACGATACCTGTAGCCAGGATAATGAAAAACATAACCAGGTTGGAGGCAAACATACCCGTGTTGACATCAGCCTTCATGTCACTTAAAATTCTCTTGTTGACAACTACTTTTCTGGCTTTATTCTTTATATCTTCCGCTTCCATAGTTGCCTGCCAAAAGAAAAGATATGGAGAAATGGTGGTGCCCAATATGGCAACAAGCGTCTCCAGATAATCTTTGTTGAATTGGATAGTGGGAATAAAGGTGTGCTTTAATACATCCATCCAGTTTGGTTTAATCAGAAAGGGGACTATAATGTATAATAGCATGCAGAGGCAAAGCCATTTCAGGATGTTGGCTATTTTCTGGTAAGAAAATCTTACAACCACAACCATTAATATAATAGTAAACAGGACACTGAATACAAAAGAAGGAACTGTAGGAAGCAGTAGATTGCTAACGGCTCCCATACCTGCAATATCTGATCCTATGTTCAAAATGGTAGCTGGAATACTGAATATCAGCATCAGATATAAAATGAACTTCGGATAATGATTTCTTAAAGTATTGGTCAGCCCCTGTGAAGTGATCAATCCTATTCGGGCGCACATGCCTTGAATAGATGCCATTAGCGGAAAAGTTATCAAAGCAGTCCATAATGTGGTCAGTCCATGAGCCGCTCCGGCCTGGGAATAAGTAACGATACCGGAGGGATCGTCGTCCCCCGCACCGGTAACCAACCCGGGACCTAATATTTTGACGAAATGTTTCAATTTCTTAGTCACTTTTTTTTCGGCCATGCTAGATCAGTTTATATAATTACCAATTTGTATTTAGATTAACGCTCTTTATTTCTCATGTAAAAAGCGCAAATGCTATTTTTAAATTCTTTAGACACTAAATCTGCTTCATCTATAGTGGATTCATTAACCGTAGCTATTTGTGATGTGTGGCGTGTGTGGTGAAACATCGCCATAACCGACTGTTGTTATGGTAACAATAGCCCAGTAAATTGATTTGGGAATACTGGTAAATCCGCCTGCTTCGCCTTCAATGAGGTACATCAATGTCCCGACGATCGTCACTAAGGTAATTACACTGGTTAAGAAAACAGTTATCTTATAGCTGGCAGCCTTTAACGCACTTTTTAAAACATCACCTTCGCTCAGGAATCTCGAAAGTTTGAGGATGCGAAATACTCTGAGTAGTCGAAAGGTTCAGGCGTCACCGATGCATCACGCTTCTGTTTATACTTTTCCAGTGCCTTAGCTTAGAGAGCCCTTTTCAGGGCGATGGGTTATCAGTATTATTTCTGTTTGTCTTTCAGGTATTTTTCTAAAACCTTACGGTCATTTGAGCCTGTGGCACGGATGGCCCCGGTTACTGCCTGGCTGGTCACACCCATTTTTTCCTTAAAATACTGGATCTCGTAATGTTCAGAACCGCTCACTTTGTTGCGGTCGCTTTTGCCTTTTTTGGATTTGTTATCTGCCATGATCTTACGTTTTTTATACAAACATATTGTCCATTAGATAGTTTAATATTTTGACTAAAACCATGCCTGCCGGGTAAAAAAGACAATCTAGGGTATAATTAGAAGATTACTCTAAATGTGAGATTGACCCGCGGTTTCATTGGAAGCTTGGACTTGGCAATACGGTGTTCCCAATGAACCTGCAGATCGCCTTTCATGAGCAGGAACGACCCATTCTCCAAACGTATCGTATGTTTTTGCCCGTGATCCTTTTTATTCCGTATCTCGAAAGCCCTGGTCTGCCCGAAACTTACAGACGCAATAACCGGATGGCTCCCTAACACCGCTTCGTTATCACTATGCCAGGCAACGGAGTCGTTGCCGTTGCGGTAATAATTTAAAAGTACGCTGTTAAAGGTTAATCCTGATAGCGGCTCTATCTGTTTTTTAATCAGTAATAAGTCATCCGTCCAGGGCAAAGGATCATATCTTGTTCCTGTAAAAGAGTAATCTGTCCCGCTGTTCCCGAACCAGGCTGTAAGGCGGGGGGTGAGCATCTTTTTTCCATACATGGTGACCTGCCTTTGCTCCCACGGGGTGGTGCTGATTAACCGGTCCAATAACTCCTGGCTCGTGTTTTCATCGAAGAAATAAGGGTGATATTCCAGCAGATCTACTGGTAAACCGCTGCTTTGTCCGTTGTCAAAAAGATGTAATTGGTCCATTGTCCGTATTAATACAATTTTAATACCGTTACCTGAAATTTCTGTATTTTATTGCTCCGCATCAGGGGTGTAAACTATAAACGCGAAATTATTGGTTCGATCGCAGAAAAGCTGGTGTTTGAAAAAGGGCAATATTGAATTGACAAAGTCAATGAAGTTACATAGGTTATATGTCAGATTTACAAAGAGTTAGATCGAAAAAAATGGGATAAGTCAAGATTTATCTGCTTGGCCCATAGGGTGATCCGATTGGGGCAGAGTTCGAACTTTTTACTGGAGGATTTAAGGCTTTTTGGTTGCATTATTTTCAAAATAAAATGATGCCCTATCTCCTTGACAATTCTGAAAGCTAAGTAATGGAAGAACAAAATTTTGATGCCGCACGGACAGACGAGATTTTTTCATGAGTGAAAAATTCGCCAACTATGTCCATACTGGTCAGCACTTAGAGATGTGTAATGATTTGTTGACACAACTATCGTAGTTTTCTGGTGTTATTAATAAGATAGCACGACAAAAATCACGCCTTATGAAAAAAAGATTTGAAATCAATATCGGACAAAAGGTTATCGACGACCTCAAAGAAAGGTTATCCCGCACTCGCTGGCCGGATGAAATTGAAAATGCAAATTGGGAATGCGGTACCAACAGAAGCTACCTAAGAGAGTTATGTGCCTATTGGCAAAACGATTTTGATTGGAAGGAGCAGGAAAGGTATCTAAATTCTTTTTCCCATTACAAAGCAGATGTCGATGGGTTCACTTTACATTTCATTTATGAAAAAGGAAAAGGCAAGCATACTATCCCCTTGCTGCTGACTCATGGCTGGCCTGATTCGTTCATCCGGTTTTTAAAGCTGATACCGTTGCTTACAAAAGCGGATGAAAATGGTGTTTCATTTGACGTCATTGTTCCTTCGATTCCTGGTTATGGCTTCTCCGGTATACCGAATGCACCGGGTATGAACCCGGTCAAGATTGCCGACTTGCTTGGCCGCCTGATGACCAAAGAACTGGGTTACGAAAAATTTGTAGCGCAGGGTGGCGATTGGGGTAGTACCATCACAGAGATGCTGTCCAGACATTATCCCGAAAACGTGCTTGCCATTCATCTTACGGACATCCCGTTCATTCATCTTTTTGACATTCCGGAAGGCGAATTAAGACCGGAAGAAAAGGATTATCTTGAAAAAGGCCGGCAATGGCAACAGCAGGAAGGCGCCTATGCTATGATTCAAAGTACGAAACCGCAAACGCTCGGATACGGCCTGAATGATTCTCCCGCCGGACTGGCTTCCTGGATCATTGAAAAATTCTACCGCTGGAGCGATAACCACGGGGATCTTGAAAATGCCTTTTCAAAAGACGAACTGCTCACGAACCTCACTATTTATTGGAGTACAGAGACCATTAATTCTGCAACCCGTCTTTACTATGAAAGCGCTCGCGCAATGGCGAACGTAAAACCGGAAAATGCAGGAGCGGACAAAGCAACGAAATTGCAGACGCCGACAGGTGTGGCCATCTTTCCGAAGGATCTGATTACCGCTCCGAGAGCATATGCCGATCGGATATTCAACATCGCGCAATGGACAGAATTTAAAGAAGGCGGACATTTTGCGGCAATGGAAAAGCCGGAACTGCTGGCTGAGGATATCCGTGAATTTGCTGCGAAGCTAAATTTGTAACCGCTTACGGGCTACGGTGGGAAGACCATAGCCGCAGAAACATAATCATGACTCTGTACGGGAACATTAATTAACGATATGACCGGGTAATTGCTTTACATATAAATTACATTTTATTAAACCTCAGGTGTTCCACCCGGTCGCAGTTGATTTCAAAACCAATAATTTGCTGTTTGGAATTTCTGATGATTTTTGAGTGTTCCATCCACCAGAAGCCGGTATCCATATGGTCTCTGGTAGTCAGTTTGACCGGCATGTCTTCGTATTTGGCATTTGTTAAAATCAAGGAACCGTCTTTCAGCTTGATCTCGTAACTGCAATCCAGTTCAGGGCTGTAGTATCTACCTATATAGGTTTTAAGTTCAGCGGGGGTCAGTTTGGGCTGCAAGGTGTATCTGGTAAAGTTTCTTCCACCCGGCCAGCATTCCTTTACTGAACGGATACCCGACTTTCCGGTAGTGAAATGGAATTTGATCTGCGGATTGCTTATCACCTGAAACGTATCATTTTTAGCTGGAACTAATAACTCCTTTCTTCCGTAACCTTCCCAATATAACTTGTTGCTGTTCAATATAAAGTAATGCTTTGTGCCATCATCCTGCAGATAATTTCCGGTGAATCTGCCGGCTGCGGCCAGATTGTTCAGCACGGCTTTGGAACTGTCCGGTGCTGCAGGGGCTGTAGTTTTGCCCACTGTTTTGTCTTTGATGAACAACGCTGCCATTTCGTTGACGGTATTGCTGTTGAAATCGGACACATTGCCAAACACAACAAATCCCATCTTCAGTTCTGGATAAATGCTTATGGCTGTTCTAAAGCCCGCATCGGAGCCATTATGGACATAACGCGTTTCGCCTTTGTAAGGTCTGTTCATGATGCCTAAGGCATAGTCCAGTACCTGTCCGTCGTTCAGCTTTCCCACGGTGGTCAGTGTGGTGATGTCCCCGGCTGTGCCGGCTTTGGGCTGGTAGAAATTCATGAGCCACTTTGACATGTCTTTTACCGTGGTGAACAGGCTGGTGGCCCCAGTTGTGGAATAAGAGAGGATGCTGTTGCTGAATTTACCATTATTATTGTCATAAGAGCTGGCCCGGTTTTTTACGATTTCGGTGTAATCATCATGAAAATGGGTACTGCTCATTCCCAAGGGCTTAAATATCGCTGAATCGGTATACTGTCGCAGGCTTTTTCCGGACACCACCTTTACGATTTCCGCAAGCATGGTATATCCACTATTGGAATAGGTATATTTCTCCCCCGGCTTAAAATTCAGTGCCTGTTGTCCGGACAATATTTTAGTGATTTGATCCTGTTTAATGACATCGTCCAGTCTGGTTCCTGCAATGGCCAGTAACTGCCATTGGTCGCGGATCCCGCTGGTATGGTTGAGCAGCTGCCGGATGGTGATTTTTGCTTTCAGGTCGGGGAACCATTTCAGGTATTGCCTGACATCATCGTCGAGTTTAAGCTTGCCCTGGCTGGCCAGGAGCACTATGGCATATCCTGTAAATTGCTTGGAAACAGATGCGATATGGAATATGGTTTCCGGTGAATTGGGAATGCCATATTCCAGATTGGCCAGGCCAAAACCTTTGGAATAGATGAGCGAATCGCCACGGACAATACCGATTGCGCAGCCGGGGCCTGAGGTTGAATTCCATCTGGAGAAAAGTGCGTCAATCTTTTTTGCCGTTGAATCAGGAATGGACTGTGTAGACTGGGCCTGTGCAAATGCCGTTGATGACAGACTTCCGGCAAGCAATAGAATTGATAGTAATCGAATGATCATAATTATTACAGGGGATAAACAGGTATTGTCGCCACCAAAATTATGCCTGCCTGACAGCATGAACACAAACAGGATTAAAACACCCAAATTTCTCAGTTTTTGATGGATAATCTGCGGATGGAAGATATGAGCGTTTTTTACAGAATGTCCGGAAACGGGCAACGAAGTTCAGTTTCGGACGAAAATGGCGGCAGAGCCATTGCTGGTAAATACGACATTGTTTTAAAATATTCCGGAACATTGCCCGATTCAAGGAAAGTAAGTGGCCTTTATTTTAAGAAGTTGGCTGATAAAAAGTTCTTACCGACGCTGCAAAGCGACATCATGATAAGGTTCCGCCATCAAATGATGTAAAAACCTGCCATTAAAAGGCTCTTCTTCAAACTTGGGGGTAGATTATTAGTAGCCTTTAATTACCTCGAATAAATGATCAAAGAGGCTCGATTTTGTGATTTTCACCTGATGTGATAATGGCACTCTATAATCTCTGGTGTGTTCGATGCTGACCAGGCCAAACCAATTTGCGAAGCACTCAAAAAAACGCACGGTATATGCTCTATGGTGGTTATCGCAAGCTTTGGTTGTCATGTCCTTTTGATGGACATCCCAGAGTTCCTTTTCAAACGCTCTGATCAGCTTAAAGCTGTAGAAAACAGCCGTATTAGATCTGGATCCATATTTAGATAATAAGACTAATGAATATGCCCAGCCCAGATTTCCCCATTTGCCACCGTCCTGAAGACCATAAAAGTTACCCCAGTGAAAACGGCTTGTGAAATAAGTAAGCAGCGTGATGAAGCGGACCGTTTTATGCCCTCCCATCAATTTTTCGCCATGTTTTGTTAAAGACAGTGCATTGTTGCGCTTCTTTACGATTCCTTCATCCAATAGATATTGTTTCAAAGGCCACAGATAGGGTACCTCATCCTCCTGTATTTTTTTATTGAATTCCATGTACTCCCACTTGATCAATTGCTGGTTGTAAAGCAGTTCACATACACGTACAGGGAGATTACCCTTGGTGGTCAGCTTTAGTGTATCGCTATTCCTTATTTCGTTAATCAGCAATTCCGAGAGTTTAAAAATCGGTACCTGGTCTACATAGTCATCCATTTCTTTACTGAATTGTAACACACCCCCTGGTGCAAATGGTGCATGGAGTAAGCCGGCCATATCTTCTGGACTTAGACCATCAAAATCAGCAAGAGGACTACTGTTTATTTTTCGCTGATATTCAGTCATGAGCGCATTCAATTCCTCCATGCTCAGCTTACCGCTCTGAGCCTGTGGATATTCTTTGAAAAAGGAGGTCATAAAATCATCAGCTGCGCCCATATGCTAGTTTTTTAGATAAAAGTAGAGAATCTTATGCATTCTGATGAATGAGTCTTTTCCTTAACAGGGAAAAGCTTGCCCTGCCATACATTTGCCGTTTGATCATCTTCAATTTATTCACCTGACCCTCTACCTGCCCATTGCTCCAATGTGATGACATTGCATTCTGAACTGCGTCAAAATCGCCAAGAAGCCCTTTTGCGAAACCCTTAAGTTCTTTTATTTCTGACAGCATCGTTTGCTCAATCCAGCCCGTCAAGGCACTACCGTCCTTATTTTCCATCATCATCCGAAAACCTTTAGCCAGAACTACTGCTTTTTTGATCTCCTTGCTTCGTTTGCATAGACATTGGATCATCTCCTTTTCTACGGCTGTCAATTTCTTAGGGCTTTACAGATCAGTAAACTGGCTTTAGATGGCTGCCAAAACACAGAAGCCTGTTTGGGTATATATTGATGCTTATTACCAATGATCCGGCCAATCTGTTTATAAGCTGTGGTAAGGTTTCCGTTATAGCCAAGTGCTTTGATTGTCCGCCATATCGCAATGACCGGCTTTCCGGGCTCTTCCAAGATTGTCTTTCTAACTAGGTCTTCATATAGGGCAATATTGCTTTTTGCAGCTTTTCTACGCCTGGGGACTTCATCAGAAGCCCTCCACTTGATGATTGTCCGGCGATCGATATTAAGGGTTCGTCTGATCTGTACATTACTATATCCCAATGCTATGAGCCGTTTGGCTTCAACGAACTTCTTGTGGAACAAACTCTTTTTTTCAAACTGAGATTTTTTAAGTGCCTCTTTAGCGATAACTTTAAAATCCTGTTCCTTGCTGATTTCTGCCTCACGTGTTTCCTTTAGATAATGACTGTTCCGGACCAGCATTTTTTTAATCACTTCTGTCAGATTGTACAGCAAATGCCAGCGGTCGGCAACCTGGATGATTGATGTTGATGCTTGCTTTACTCCGTTAGCAAAGTTGGAATAGCGATCCCGGGTCACAATTTCTACACCCGGATGTGCTTTTAGCCACTTTTCTACAGTGTCTGCCTCTCGGTCAGGTAACAGGTCAATCACTTTTCTTTTCTCAAGATCTACCAAATATTGTCCCGTAATTCAAACGTTTAGTATAAGCCCAGTCGTCTATTCCTAATACCCTGGGTGTAGGAATCTCTTTTTCAGGCTGATTGTGCAGTAAACGAACCAGAGTAGTATCACTTACAGGGATATTCATTATCCTGCATAATTTTTCGCCACTGTTACCACCTTGTAACCTGGCAACTTCCAGAAGCTTACTTTCTGCACGCAAGGTTACACGTTTATTAAAACCGAAGTGATCGTTAAAACGTTCTGTAAACACCTTTCTGGAACAATGGATGTTCTTGCAACAAAATTTCCTCACCTTAAGTCTAATTGTCGTGTGGCTATTGAGTATTGGCAGATCCATTACCTGTCGCCAATAGTAACAGTGGAGCCTGTTACTGACCGAGCTACAGTCAGGGCATTTTGCAAATTGCTGCTTGCTGTGGGCTGTTATTGTAAATACATAACCTTCTTTTACCACATTTACCACATCAAATGCATCTTCATCATCGAAGAGCAGGTTTGAATAAGTCATTGCCAGTTTCTTGCAAGACTACTGATTCACAATAAATTAACACATGTACTTTTCTTCACAAATTAACATACCCCCAAGTTTGAAGAAGAGCCATTAAAAGATGTTATTCCTCAACACTTTTCAATACCATCAGCCCGGAATCAGAGGAAAACTTCATCACCGCCATCATTGACCAAAACCTGACCGGATATTCCGGATCCCGTTTACGAATCAGACTGCTGGATGACCTGATGGCCGGAAAGTTCCTGGTCAAAAAAGGAAGCTACCTGTTTGCAGAGATCAGTGGCTTCACTGGTCAGCGTGTAACGCTTACCGTCCGCTCCATCATGCAACAGGGGAGAATCCTGCCGGTCAGGCTGGAGGTTTACGACAACGATGGACTACCCGGCTTGTACGTTCCTGCTTCAGCCTTCCGGGAATTTTCCCGAGAACTGGGCAGCAATTCCAGCCAGGGCATCACCCTGCAGCAACAAGCCGAAAACAACAATCAATTGGTGATGAGCCTGCTTCAGAAAATGTTCCAGTCCACCACCACTGCAGTCGGTAAACTGATCCGCCAAAACAAAGCCAAGCTCAAATTCAATACCCTGGTCTACCTGATCGATCCGGAAGGACTCAGGAACACTCAAAACAACTATTAATATGTATTTATCGCAATTCTTAGGGCAGTACTCAATGCTGCTGTTGTTAACATTTTTCTTTTTTGATCCAGCTCATGCGCAGCAGCGCTTTGAACGGCCGCTCCGCTCATTACCACAGGTAGCCATTTCTACCGGAGTATCCCTGCATATCGTTTCGCCTGAACCGATTCAAAAGGTGGATGTATCCAGTCAAGCGATTTCCGGTGACCTGCTGGAAAAAAACGTCCTGCGCTTGATAGTCATTCCCGACTCCGCATACCTGTTGTTACGGCAAGCTAGCAGTACCGTTGTGGTCAGCATCATTGGAGAGAGCTACATCGCCCAGTACAACCTTTGTTTTGTGCCCGCAGGTCTGGGCGAAGTACCAGCACTGATCAACATTCAGCCTGAACATTGTCAGTCGCTGGATGTCGCTGGAATCGGACTTTCCACGCTCATAATGAAAAGCAAAGCGTTGGAAATGCTGGCTAAGCAAAGCAGTCAGCCCATACGAAAGGCAAAAGCCATGGGCTGGAAGCGAGGTTGAATCAAGTCTACACCCTGGGTGACTGCATTTTCCTGGATATCGGATACATAAACCGAACCAATATACCCTACAGCATTGACGAACTCCGGTTCAAGATTGAGGATAGAAAGATCAACAAAGCAACCAATGTACAAGCTGTCGAAATTAAACCGGTTTGGAAATTGTATCCCGGAATGGCCTTCAAACGTAGGTACAGAAATATTTTTGTACTCCGGAAAATGACCTTCCCGGAAAATAAGGTCCTCAACATCGAACTCAGCGAGAAAGAAATCTCCGGCAGGACAATCGTGTTGAAAGTCAGGTATGGAAATGTATTAAAGGCTGATACAATCTAGCCCGAGAACAATTTGCAAATGTTGATTTTGTTCATTAAATTTGAGTGTTCGTGATAAATGAACATTTCCCATGACTGAACAAAATATTGCTGCTAATATCTTTGATAAATTTGAATCCTTAACCGGCATGTCTTACAAGATGGGCTCGGACCTGTTTCAAATGGGAGGGGGCTTACTGGTGACCATAGGAAACACAGAGCCCAAAAATTCCTTTAAAGTGGCATTGAAGGCTGAATTCCGTCAGGATCAGCTTCCTGGATTGTTGAAGCTGTTTGAAAAATCTTTATCTCCATGTCTTCTGGTGGCAAAATACATCCCCAAACCCCTCAAAGTGAAACTAAGGGAGCGTGAGGTCAATTATCTGGAAGCTTCTGGAAATTGTTTCATCAAGGGGAAAAATCTGTTTGTACTGATAAACGACCAGCCGGTCACTGAAGTCCGGCAGCTCAGTGGGGGCAAGCTCTGGAAACCTGCAGGCCTAAAATTTGTATTTGCCGTCTTACAGGACCCCGGTGTATTGAATCTTCCATACCGTACGATCGCCCGGCACACCAAGCTTGGATTGGGTACCATCGGCCCTTTGATAGAGGATTTGAAAGCTGAAGGGTATCTCGCTGAAAAGAAAACCGGAGATAAACGGGGAAGAGGTTTGATGCACAGAGACCAGCTCATTAAAAAGTGGAGTCCGTTGTTTTATGCCAACCTCAGGCCGACGCTGCTGAAAGGCAGATACAGGTTTATGAAGCCCGAAATGCAGCAAAACTGGAAACAAATCGATCAGAAGCATTTTATTTGGGGAGGAGAAAATGCCGGAGCCTTACTGACTGATTTTCTCAGACCGGAATTATTTACCCTGTACACTAGTGAATACAGCTCCAAGCTGATGAAAGACTTGCTGCTGGTTCCCGATCCGAAGGGGAATGTCCAGGTGTTTGAAAAGTTTTGGACGGATGCGCCTATCCAGGAAACTGGTGTCGTTCCGCCATTACTGGCCTATGCAGAGCTCGAAAATGAACTCGACAGCCGCTGTCATGAAACCGCATTAAGAATTAAAAAACGATATCTCGATGAATAATCCATTATTGCAATCGCCCATTATGGCGATGCTCAAAGATCTGGAAGCTGAACTGAATCGCTTTGGCGTAGATTTTTATCTTGTTGGTGCCGTAGCCAGAGATTATCACCTTTCCGCTAAGCCTGATCTTTCTTCCAGCAGGATCACAGATGATGTCGATATTGCTGTCATGCTAAACGATGCAGGTCAGTTCAACAAGATCAAAGCTGCAATCCTAGACACAGGGAATTTCGTTGCCGACGAAACAGAACCCATAAAACTATTTTATAAGGGACAGCTGGAAATTGATCTATTGCCCTTCGGAGCCATTCAGGCAGAAGACGGCCATGTGTTCTTGCAGCCACCAAATCTATTCACGCTGGATCTGCCAGGTTTTGCTGAAGTTTACCCATTTGTTGAATCAGTTGCTGTTGATGGTGATTTTTCGGTTAAGGTTTGCCCGGTTGAAGGAATTGTCATTCTTAAGCTGATCGCCAGTTACCAGGATCCTTCCCGGACTAAGGATATCCTTGATATTGGGCATATGACTTCCGTATACTTTGAGTTGGCTGACCAGGATATCTATGAAGATCACTTTGATGTAATGGACAGCTACGACACCGCGGAAGCCGGATACCTTACCTTGGTATCTGCGCGGGTGATCGGTAGAAAGATGCAGGAAATACTTCGAAGCGCTCCGCTACTGCAAGCCACGATCACCACCCAACTCAAGAAAAGGAATGAGCCATGGGCGGAACCCATGCTTATGGGATTGCAGGACAATCCCCGCTCGATCAGCCATTCAAGAGGCAGATAACCCAAAGATTTCTAACCTGAAGGGTTGAAGATGCAGAAAAACAACGAAAGGAGTCTTTTTGCTAATCTGGGGCTGATTTTAGGTAAAGCCGCAGAATGCTTAAACCAGATTTCAAGTGTCTATATCGAGGCGTCCGCCGAAATTAAACACCGGATTTTCAGGTTGATTTTTAAGGAAAATCTAGTTTTTGAAAATGAGGGACTTCGAACCGGTAAAGTCAGTGATGTTGTGTTACTAATGGCTCAGATAATCAAAGACTTATCTGAAGATAAAAATGGGACAAGTCAGAATTTTTCTGTCTTGCCCCATCAGGTGATCCCGCTGGGATTCGAACCCAGGACCACTACATTAAAAGTGTAATGCTCTACCAGCTGAGCTACGGAATCATCGTTCTTTTGAACAATTACTTCAAGCGTTTCCGTTTAAAGTGGTGCAAATATAGGAGTACCATGTATATATTGCAAATTATATAACTACAAATTACATACCTGGCTGATTGCTAGTCTCATTATTTACAATTTACAATAGTTTAACGCAAGTTTTACAACCAGTTGTAAGGCTGATGGCCATAGCGGTATATTGGCCATTCATCCAGGTACATTAGTCAATAAAATTGATCAGCAACTGATTCAATTCAGCTTTATGGGTGATGAAAAGCCCATGCGGAGCTCCTTCAAATCTATAATAGGCCGCATTGGGCAATAAGCTGGAGGTGATCTCGCTGGTTGCTTTGATCGGTACGGTCTTGTCATCGTCGCCGTGAATGATCATTACCGGAATGGTGACCGTGCTCAGATCAGTTCTGAAGTCTGTCTCTGAAAAGGCTCTTACACAGTCGGCCGTCGCCTTAGGGCTGGCTACAACAGCAAGCTGGTGCAGCCAGTTTTGGATTTCCTGGCTTACGGGTTTGTTGAGTACCCCTTCGCTAAAGAATTGCTTTCCAAATTCAGTTAAAAAAGCGGGCCGGTCATCTTGTATCTTCGCGACAATCTCATCGAACATTTCCCTGGGAACTCCTTCTTCATGATCATCCGTTTTTAAAAGTAGGGGAACTACGGCGCTCACAAAAACCGCTTTGGAGATGCGGGATGAGCCATAGCGTCCGAGATACCGGGCCACCTCGCCGCCGCCCATGGAAAACCCGACCAGGGTTACATTGTTCAGCTCCAGAGTGCTGATCACATGGTGCAGGTCGTCAGATAACGTATCATAATCGTATCCTGTCCAGGGTTTGTCAGATTGGCCAAAACCACGCCGGTCATAAGCAATGCAGCGGTACCCGGCGTTGACCAGCGCATTGATCTGGTACTCCCACATTTCATGAGAAACCGGCCATCCATGGATCAGAACGACAGGTTTTCCTGTTCCAAGATCTTCAAAAAAAATGTTGATCGAATCGTTACGTGAAGGGTCTTTCTTAATATAAGGCATAATGCTATGTTTTAAATTGCTATTGGATTAATAACAGGAAGGTGCGGTGTTTGTTTAATAAAACCAAATACCTCTTGGTGATGATGATTTTCTGACCTCCAATAGTTGGCATGATCAGGTAATTATGCGTGTAATAATAAATATATTCTGATATTTGGCGGCTCAGGCGGTACCGGAGACTGATATCCTGTCCGCATCACCATGATCCAGAATAATGAACAAAGCAATTTTTTTAGACCGTGACGGCGTACTCAATCATGAGATCTATGATTACATCACCAGGGTAGAAGATTTTGAAGTGCTGGAATACCAGATCCCGCCATTAAAGCAATTGTACGATGAAGGCTATTTATTGATCGTGATCACCAACCAGGGCGGGATTGCACAAAAACGATATACTGAAGAAACACTCGCAGAAATGCACAAGGTCCTGGCAGACAAATTTGAGGCCGGAGGTGCAAGGATCACACATGCGTATCATTGTCCGCACCATCCAAGCATTTCTGGAGAATGTGCCTGCCGGAAACCCAAATCAGGTATGCTGCTCGAGGCAATTGCGACTTATAATATTGATCCGGAACGTTCAGTGATGATCGGCGATAAGCCGCGTGATGTAGAAGCTGCCAATGGGGCAGGAGTGAGGGGGATCCTGATCGCACCTGATGAACAGATTGATTACTATATGGTGAAGAAAGTGCTGGCAGGCAGGCAGTTTGCCAATGACAGCAGGGATTTCTGAAATTGAAAAGGGACTGTCCGTAAAGGCAGTCCCTTTTTATTGAAGGTTCTTTCGCCGAAGCAGAAGATCAGTTTACTTTTGCAGATTCAGCCGCTTTTTTATGATCTGCCAGGAATTGTGCAAGGCCGGTATCTGTAAGCGGGTGTTTCAATAATGCTGTAATTGCGGATAATGGTCCGGTGATCACATCGGCGCCGATCTTGGCACAGTTTACAATATGCAATGGTCCGCGGATAGATGCAGCCAGGATCTCAGTCTTGTAATGGTAGTTGTCAAAGATCAGCCTGATGTCCTCGATCAGCTGCAGCCCATCTGTTGAGATGTCGTCCAGGCGGCCCAGGAAAGGAGATACATAGGATGCGCCTGCCTTAGCGGCCAGCAATGCCTGACCTGGCGAGAATATCAGTGTGCAATTGGTTCTGATGCCTTTGGATGTTAAGTATTTGATCGCTTTTACGCCATCCTTGATCATCGGGATCTTTACAACGATCTTGGGGTCCAGCTTAGCGAGGGCCTCACCCTCTTTGATCATTTCATCATAAGTGGTAGAAATGACTTCAGCACTTACATTGTCATCTACAATGGCGCAAATTGCCTTATAATGTGCAATCACATTTTCTTCTCCTGTGATGCCTTCTTTTGCCATCAGGCTGGGATTGGTGGTCACGCCATCCAGTACACCAAGGTCCTGGGCTTCTTTTATCTGATCAAGATTTGCTGTGTCAATGAAAAATTTCATGTCTGTTCTTATTTGCAATTGGTTAAAGAGTATGCCATCAATTGATAGCGGCACTAAATTATGGATTTATGATCGATTCTTTCAGGAAAATCTGGAATATGTCGCAGAAGAGTGCCTTTTGGGGAAATAAAAAAAGGGCAAGCACCTCTTATCGCATCGCTACAACCTTCTACCCTTGCTGTGTTCCCACCCTGGGGGAGTTCAAAAGGAGCTGATCGTAAAAGACTTGCCCGGCGCAAATGTAGGAAAAGACATCAATTTACAAAAAATTAACGTGCTTTTATTTAGCATTTTTTTTAGCCTTAATGGTAATGAACTGGTTCTAAATACGTTGTAATCAGAGAAAATCAGTGCAATGGTGAAACACTTTTAACCCGGTATAACAACCCTTTCTGCAGATTGTTTTTTATGAAAAATGATTCTAAATAAGGTGATTGTAAATGTTGTAATTTAAAATAGTGATAATTATTAATATTGTAATTATGCGTGTAATCTTTTGCAAACAGCTGCTTATTTTTCAAAAAATATACCAATATTATAAATCATTGAATTTTATTCGTATCTTAGTGTCATAAATACACTATACCAAAACTAAATATTTAAACGGACTTATGGAACAATCACAAGATAACCAGGGGTTATATGACCAGCGTTTCGAGCACGATGCCTGCGGCATTGGATTTGTGGCCCATATCAAGGGCAGAAAGTCGCAGCAGATCATTTCAGACGCTATAACCATTCTTGAAAATCTTGATCACCGCGGGGCAGTAGGGGCCGAAATCAATACAGGAGACGGTGCTGGTATCATGATCCAGATACCACATGAATTCTTGTATGATGAGTGCCTTAAAATTGGGTTCAGTTTAAATGAATCTGGGGATTATGGCGTTGGGATGCTTTTCCTGCCTAAAGATGTGAAGGCAAGAGAGGAATGCAGGGAGATCATTTACCGCGCTGCGGAGAAATTAAATCTGGAGATCCTGGGTTTCAGGCGGGTACAGACCAATACTGAAGGGATCGGGGCCATGGCGCTGTCTGTAGAGCCTGAAATGGAGCAGCTTTTTGTGGCCAGACCACATTCTGTAGCGGCGGGTGCTGATTTTGAGCGCAAATTGTATGTGTTTAAAAACTACCTGTCAAAAACGATCAACAATACGGTAAAAGGGATTCATGGCGATTTTTACATTGCTTCTTTCTCTTCAAGGACCATAGTTTATAAGGGGCAGCTTACTTCTTTGCAGGTAAGGACTTATTTTACGGAATTGAGCGATAAGCGTGTCGTATCAGCTTTTGGTCTGGTGCATTCACGGTTTGCAACCAATACTTTTCCTTCCTGGAGACTTGCACAGCCTTTCAGGTATATTGCGCACAACGGGGAGATCAATACTTTGCAAGGCAACCTTAACTGGTTCAGGGCAAGTGTCAAATCTTTTGCGTCTTCCTATTTTACTCCGCAGGAGCTGGATATTTTACTTCCGGTAATTGACGAGACCAACTCAGATTCCGGATGCCTTGACAACGTAGTAGAGCTGCTGCTGCACTCTGGCCGTTCGTTGCCACATGTGCTGATGATGCTGATCCCTGAAGCATGGGACGGCAACGAAGATATGGATGAACTGAAACAGGCATTCTACAAATTCCATGCAACCCTGATGGAACCATGGGACGGACCTGCTGCGGTTTCATTTACCGATGGAAATATCATTGGCGCAACCTTGGACAGAAATGGACTTCGTCCGCAAAGATATGCGATCACTGAGGATGACCGGGTGATCATGGCTTCTGAGGCAGGTGCATTGGGCCTTGACCAGAGCAGGATCATTGAAAAGGGCCGCCTGACGCCAGGAAAGATGTTTGTAGTGGATATGGAACAGGGCAGGATCATCAGTGATGAAGAGATCAAAAAACAGGTCTGCGGCAGTAAGCCCTATGCAGACTGGATCAATAAATACCAGATCAGGCTGGAAGAGCTCCCTGAGCCAAGACTGGTTTTCAGCAACCTGTCACAGGAATCCATCTTCAGGTACCAGCAGGTGTTTGGCTATACCAGGGAAGATGTAGACCTGCTGCTCAAGCCAATGGCACAGGATGGCAAAGAAGCCATCGGGTCGATGGGTACGGATATCCCGCTGGCAGTGCTCTCTCAAAAACCACAGCACCTGGCTTCTTATTTCAAGCAATTGTTTGCCCAGGTGACCAACCCGCCAATTGACCCGATCCGGGAAAAAGTGGTAATGAGCCTTGCAGGCTTTATGGGCAATAACGGAAATATTCTGGAAGAAAGTGCCATGCAATGTCATTGTGTAGGCATCAAGCATCCGGTACTGACCAATATTGAACTGGAAAAATTAAGGAGTATAGATACCGGGGTATTTCAGTCTAAAACACTTCAAAGTTATTTCAGGGCTGATGGAAAGCCCGGTTCCCTGGAAAAAGGCCTGGACAGGCTTTGCCGTTATGCAGTCGATGCGGTTGAAGACGGGTTCCAGGTAATTATCCTTTCAGACAGGGCCCTGGATTCTGAGCATGCCGCAATTCCTTCATTGCTCGCCGTTTCGGCTGTCCATCACCATTTGATCCGCAAGGGATACCGTGGTGCGGTAGGTATTGTTGTTGAGGCAGGTGATGCATGGGAAGTGCATCATTTTGCGACACTGATCGGTTTCGGAGCGACTGCAGTAAACCCTTATCTGGCTCTGGAAACCATCACTGGTTTTGAAAAGGAGCTGGGTATGAGTTCAGAAAAACTGATCAAGAACTATATTTATGCGATTAATAACGGATTGCTGAAGATTTTCTCAAAAATGGGAATCTCTACGCTGCAATCTTATCACGGCGCACAGATATTTGAGATACTCGGCATCAATAAAACTGTAGTAGATAAATACTTTACAGGTGCCGTTTCAAGGATCGGTGGATTAGGTCTGGATGAAATTGCAATGGAGACGCTGATCAAGCACAACAGGATCTTCAAACAGGCCAACCGTCCGGATGCCATTTTGCCGACAGGGGGCAACTATAAATGGAAGCGTAAAGGTGAGCAGCATTTGTTCAACCCGCAGACCATCCACCTGTTGCAAAATTCGACAAGGAGAAATGACTATAGTATATATAAGCAGTATGCGAAGCTGATCAATGAGCAGACCAGCCAGGCCTATACCATCAGAGGCTTGTTTGAATTCAACTACAACCGTCCTTCGGTGCCGCTGGAAGAAGTGGAACCGATTGAAAACATCATGAAGCGCTTTGCGACAGGAGCCATGTCTTTTGGTTCGATCTCACATGAGGCGCATTCCACGCTGGCGATTGCCATGAACCGTATCGGTGGCCGGAGCAATACCGGAGAAGGTGGTGAAGATGAACTGAGGTATGAATTATTGCCAAACGGCGATTCTATGCGTTCTTCGATCAAGCAGATCGCTTCGGCGCGTTTTGGCGTGACCAGTTATTACCTCACCAATGCAGATGAACTGCAAATTAAAATGGCACAGGGTGCCAAGCCGGGAGAAGGCGGGCAGTTGCCGGGACATAAGGTAGACGACTGGATCGCAAAAGTACGTCATGCCACACCTGGCGTGGGTCTGATCTCTCCGCCTCCGCATCATGATATTTATTCGATCGAGGACCTGGCTCAACTGATCTTTGACCTTAAAAATGCCAACAGGGCTGCCAGGATCAATGTAAAACTGGTTTCCAAGGCAGGAGTGGGCACAATTGCCGCCGGGGTAGCCAAAGCGCACGCCGATGTGATCCTGGTCTCAGGATTTGACGGCGGTACCGGAGCTTCTCCGCTTACCTCTATTCAGCACGCAGGTCTCCCCTGGGAGCTTGGGCTGGCGGAAGCACACCAGACCCTGGTCAAAAACAGGCTGAGAAGCCGTGTCGTATTGCAGACTGATGGACAGTTGAAGACCGGTAAGGACATCGCCATTGCAACTTTATTGGGTGCAGAAGAATGGGGTGTAGCTACTGCTGCACTGGTGACGGCAGGCTGCATCATGATGCGCAAATGCCATTTGAACACTTGTCCTGTAGGGGTTGCTACGCAGGATCCGAACCTGAGAAAACTGTTTACAGGAGAGCCTGACCATGTGGTCAACCTGTTCCGCTTCCTTGCACAGGAATTAAGGGAAGTAATGGCTGAGCTTGGGTTCAGGACTGTAGCTGAAATGGTAGGCCAGGCAGATGCCCTGAGTGTCCGCCAGATCGATGCCGCAGAATGGAAACAAAAGGACCTTGATTTTTCTAAGATCTTGTTTAAGGCACCTGACAATGGATTAAGCCTGTACCAGACAGAAGAGCAGGACCACGGTTTATCCGAAATACTGGATCATGCGCTGGTGAAGGCAGCAGAACCGGCCCTGACCTCCAAAGAGCCTGTTTACAGCGAGTTTGAAGTCAGGAATACCAACCGTTCTATCGGTACAATGCTGTCAAACGAGGTATCCAAAGTTTACAAAAGCCAGGGTTTGCCGCAGGACACGATCAACTTTAAATTTAAAGGATCTGCAGGCCAGAGTTTCGGGGCATTTACCACAAAAGGCATTTCCCTGCAACTGGAAGGTGAGGCCAATGACTATGTCGGAAAAGGCCTTTCCGGAGCGAGACTATCCATCTACCCTTTTGCTGAAGTGAAATATAAACCGGAGCAAAACATCATCATCGGCAACGTCGCCTTGTATGGCGCTACTTCCGGTGAACTGTATGTAAGGGGTCAGGCCGGGGAACGTTTTGCGGTCCGCAACTCTGGTGCTACTGCTGTAGTAGAAGGGCTTGGCGATCATGGTTGTGAATACATGACCGGTGGTGAAGTCCTGGTGATCGGCGATACCGGAAGTAACTTTGCGGCTGGAATGAGCGGGGGTATTGCCTGGATCTATGACGTAAAAGGAGAATTTGCAGGAAAATGCAACAAGGAGATGGTCGATCTCGACCCGCTTGATGAGCAGGACGAGCTACGCATCAGCCACCTGCTGAAAATGCACGTACAGCTGACCGACAGCAGCATAGCTAAATTTTTGATCAGCGACTGGGCAACACAGTCTGCCCATTTCATCAAAGTATTCCCTAAAGAATACAAAGCAGTATTAATGAACAAGAGTAACAAACTGACAATATCTTAAACCATGGGAAAAGTAACTGGATTTTTAGAGTATGAAAGAACTGCCCCTGGCAAAGAAGACGCTAAAGCGCGGTTAAAACATTACAATGAGTTTGTACAAGCGCTTGAGCAGGAAGAAGTCAACAAACAGGCTGCCAGGTGCATGGACTGCGGAGTGCCGTTCTGCCAGTCGGGCTGTCCACTGGGCAATGTGATCCCTGAGTTTAATGAAGCCGTATATAAAGGTGACTGGCAATTGGCCACGACGATTTTATTGAGCACCAACAATTTTCCTGAATTTACCGGGAGGATCTGTCCTGCGCCCTGTGAATCTGCCTGCGTACTGGGCATTAATAAAGCCCCGGTCTCTATCGAGGAGATCGAAAAGCACATCATCGAGATCGCTTACAGCAAAGGCTATATCAAAGCAGAACCGCCATTGATCCGTACCGGAAAAAAGGTAGCGGTCATCGGGTCCGGGCCTGCCGGTATGGCAGCGGCTGCCCAGCTCAACAAGGCGGGACATGAAGTGGTGGTCTATGAACGGGATGATACCCCGGGCGGGCTGCTCAATTATGGCATTCCTGATTTTAAATTGCAGAAGGACGTGGTTACCAGGCGCATTGCCCTGATGGAAAAAGAAGGTGTCGTGTTTAAATGCAATTCAAATGTAGGAGGCAATGTTGAACTGAATACCCTGCTGAGGGACAACCATGCCATTATTCTTGCAGGTGGCTCCACCATTCCGCGCGATCTTCCGGTACCCGGACGAGATGCCAAAGGCGTCCATTTTGCAATGGATTTTCTGAAGCAGCAGAACAAGCGTGTGAAGAAGTTCAAAGTGGGCGGAGAAGATATTATCGCAACCGGCAAAGATGTGATCGTGATCGGCGGCGGTGATACAGGTTCAGACTGTATCGGAACATCCAACCGTCAGGGAGCGAAATCCGTAACCCAGTTCGAGATCATGCCGATGCCAGGTACAGCACGTAACAACAATATGCCATGGCCTACTTATCCCATGCTGCTCAAAGTGACGACTTCTCATGAAGAGGGATGTGAAAGAGGCTGGGGGATAAACACCAAAGCGTTCATCAAAGACGAGAACGGTAACCTGAAAGGCATCAGGGTAGTAGATGTAGAATGGGAATTTGATGCCAGCGGCCGTCCGGTCAATTTCAAGGAAAAAGCCGGGACAGAAAGAGAATTGCCCTGCCAGCTGGTTCTTTTGGCCATGGGCTTCCTGCATCCTCAGAAAGAAGGACTGCTGGAGAAGCTGGGCGTGGAGCTGGACAACAGGGGCAATGTTAAGGCCGAAGAAGGGAAATACCAGACCAATATTGCCAAGATATTTGCTGCAGGAGACATGCGCAGGGGCCAGTCGCTGGTGGTCTGGGCCATCTCTGAAGGCCGTGAGGCTGCCAGGAAAGTAGACCTTTACCTGATGGGCCATAGCAGCCTGCCATCTAAGGATGGAATACCATATGCCTGATTTTAACCAAGAATAACCACCTGAAAAGGCTGCATCATAAATCATGATCAGCCTTTTTTAGTTTAATGCTAGAACTTGACCCGCATGCCGATCCCCAGCTGAAAGATGTCATCAAAGGTCAGGGCAGAGGTATTCTGTACATAATTGATCAGGTAATAATCATTGGTGTTGGCTTCAATGTACAGGCCTACAGCCCTGATGCCGGTATTTTTAAGCAGTTTCCTGGCGTCCAGCTCAAGCTCGCTGCTTACAGCAAGATGGGGGCGCAGGGCTTCAGACCAATAATAGTAGTCGTGTGCATACTGGCCTCCCGGGAAGGTCAGGGAAAGCTCCTTGTGAAAAGTATAGCTGGCAAACAGTCCCGGATTGAAAGGATAGACCTTGCCCCAGTCTTTCAGCCCGATGGCCCAGGGTTTGTAAGCAAATTTGGCTGTGGCGATATTCAGCACCCCGCCCTTGCTGCCGGGTACAAAGCCGTACATCAGGTCGATATTGCCCCTTTTGTTGCCAAATATCTCGTAATTGACACCGGCACTGAAATAACCGATACTGCCGGCATACTGTACGATCGCCCCGTCAGGGATCAGGAATTTAAAGTTCTGGGCAGAAGCCGTTGCAGCAGCAAAGATCAGCAGCAGGGAAAATAGTTTTATCTTAGAAAAATACACGTTCAAAGCTCAGTTTATTGTTTACGATCTGGATGACCAGAAATTCATTGTTTTGTACAGCACTGGTAATCAGGTAGGGTATCCCTGAATCATCCGGATAGAACAATTCATAATTGTGGGTATGCGCATTGAGAGAAGCCAGGAAGCCGGGTGTCTCTGCAAATGTGCTCTTGTATGCTTCAGCCAGGTTGGCGTCAAAATCAAGTGAATTGACAGGAACATGGGAAATGGCTACATATCCGGTTACACCATCTGAAGGCTTCAGCTCATTTTTCAGCCAGGGTATATCAGGCACCTGGCCGTTAAAATTGTATTCCCGGCTGTTGCTGTCATGACAGACGAACTTAATGCCACCGTAAACAAATGAATAATTGAGCGCACCGAACATTCTTAAAAAAACCTCTTTTCCTCTTGAAGTTTCATCATGGTTGCCGATGACCGCGACATAGGGCATTTTAAGATCAAGAAGAGACCTTGAGATCCAGGTCATTTCTTTTAAAACGCCGAATTCAGAAATATCGCCATCGAGCACCACAAAATCTATCCCCGGTATATTGTTCACAACCTTGGCAAATGCCACGGTCTCTTTCCTGGATTTCTGGGTATCTCCGGTCAGCACGAATCTGACGGTATCGTCATTGGCGCCATCGCCGAGCTTTTTTAAATTGGCTGCATTTACATCCTGCAGGGAGATCCGGTCAAAAGTCTGGTTGGGGCTGAATTCAAAGTGATTGCAGCTGAGCAGGGAGCAACCCAGCAGCAAGAGTAAAAGTATTCTCATATCACAAAGAACACCATTACCAATTTAATGTTTGTCAGCGTTACTTCACAGTCGGGCTTTTTTTACCCTCAAGCAACATTTCAAGGGTTTTTTTCAATCTTGAGGCCCTGGTCTGTTCCTGCTTTGCCGTGAGTATCCAAAGCACATATTCCTTTTTGTGGGAATAAGCCAGCGATTCAAAATAGTTCCTGGCCTCCGGTTCTGAATCCAGGAGCCTGGCCAGGTCAGCAGGAGGGATGACCTTTTTATGATCCACATCAATATAAGCGGAATACGCATTTTCCCTGATCTGGCTGTTTCCCACACCCGATCTTTTGACACTGTTCGCAGGTTTGATCCGCAATCCTGTCCAGGTATCGTCTATAGCCGCAGAGCCGCAGGGTGTCAGGTTATGTGCATCCAGTTCCTTCCATCTTCCCATTTTAAGGTCGGTCTGGATCCCTGAAGTCTTTTTGGGATAGGCAATCCAGACAAGCTGCGGTTCCGCGATACGCGGCCCCCATATTTCCATGGCGTTTGAAAGTTCCGTACTGTTCTTCACAAAAAGCAATAATCCGTCAAAACTATCTGAAGCATCAGTACTCAGTTCTATACCGGTGACATCGCCCAGGACATCCTCAATGTGATCCGGCCGGTTGACCAGAAGAACCCGCATGCCGGGTTTAAAATACATCTTTTTAAATAAGGGATTTTCCATAAGCAATTCAACCACTGTTACAATCTCAATTTAGCAAAGAAATCCCAAAGGACAATGCCTGCTGAAATAACAATGTTGAAGGAATGCTTGGTACCGAACTGGGGGATTTCAATACATTCATCTACCCGGGCCATCACCTCATCGCTTACACCATTGACCTCATTGCCAAATATCAGGGCATATTTCTGGCCATCAACAGGCCGGTATGCATTGAGCATGGTGCTTCCCGAAGCCTGTTCAACCGCAATGATCCGGTAGCCTTCGGCACGCAGTTCCTGCAAGGCAGCCAGGGTATCGGGATAATGCACCCAGTCCACAGACAACGTAGCCCCCAGGGCCGTTTTCTCTATTTCCCTGTGCGGAGGAACAGCCGTAATACCACAAAGGATCAGCTTTGAGATGGAAAAGCCGTCTGCGGTCCTGAAAACAGAACCCACATTATGCATGCTCCGCACATTGTCAAGGACCACGGCCACGGGAAGCTTATCCTGTGCTTTAAAGGACGCTACGTCAACACGCTGCAACTCCTCAAGTTTTAATTTCTTCATCAAATGCTTTTCAGAGGATAAGAGACTATCCGGCTTAACCTAGATGGCAGCAGCACCCTGTCCTATGGCACTGAAATAAACAGAAGGAGCGTAGCCGATGCGCGCAGTATAAAAGCGGGTCAGTTTTTCTGTAAAATCCTCCTCCATGCCTTTCTTCAGCAGGGCGATGGCGCAGCCGCCAAAACCCGCACCGGTCATGCGTGCACCGATCACATGCTCATAGTCCGAAGCAAAATCAACGACAGCATCCAGCTCGGCACCGGTAACCTCATAAAGATCCTTCAACGACCGATGAGAAGCATACATCAGTCTGCCGAACTCTTCAAGATTGCCATCATTCAGCGCTTTGGCGGCAAGACCCACCCTGTCGTTCTCCCTGATGACATGCCTGGCCCTTTTCAGTACAGTTTCATCTGTGATCAGGTGGCTATGTAATGCAAATTTCTCCGCATTCAGCTCACACAGATTGTTCAGCTTGATCTCTTGGTTCAAAGCAGCGAGTGCGGCCTGGCATTCTGAAACCCGCTCGTTGTATTTGGATTCGGCAAGTTTTCGGGGTTTATTGGTGTTGACGATAGCCAGTTTATAATCCCCGAGGTTGCACTCCACAACCTTATGCTTTAAGGTATCACAGTTCAGCACGAGCGCTTTACCGGCTTCCCCGAAAGCAACCGCAAACTGGTCCATGATCCCGCAGTTTACGCCGATGAACTGGTTTTCTACCCTTTGGGCCAGCAACGGGATCTCGATCTTTTCATAGCCAAGCCCCAGGTAATGATTGAGGGCATAAGCCATGGCCACCTCAATAGAGGCAGAAGAAGACAGGCCTGAGCCGATGGGGATATTTCCAAAGAAAAGCAGGTCAAAGCCGGTCGGAACAGCATGCTGTTTCTGGATCTCGTTAAAGACACCAAGAGGATAATTGTACCATTCAGGGCCGGTCCTGGTATAAGCATCTGCAACAGGGATCTCAGCCCGTTCTTCAAAATTCAGGCTCTGGAACCTGAGCACCTGATCGTTATTGGGCGCAAGGACCAGCCAGGTGCCCAGCGTCACGGCACAAGGCATGACCAGTCCGCCGTTGTAGTCGATATGCTCACCGATCAGGTTCACACGGCCAGGGGTAAAATAATAGCCCTCAGGCACTTGTCCGTATCTTTCCTGGAATTTCTGGGTGAGTTCAGCTTTCATGGTAATATATTTCAGATTTATGTTTTAGTTTCGGTAAAGTATTAATAGTATTGCCTTTGAAATTAAGCAGGCTAATATACAACTATGTACCGAATCCTCTTAGTCAAAATAGAATTTAAACCGACCACTTCAGATCAATGGACTCAAAACTAATCAAGACCGGCAAGGTCATAGACGGTAAAGAAATCATGGCCGTCGAACTGACCAACAACAGAGGGACTTACGTTAAAATTTACAACTACGGAGCCATTATCAGCAAATTCGTGGTGACCAATAAGCATGGCGAAAAGCAGGACATCGTGCTCGGGTTTGACGATATAGACCAGTACCTAAGTGAAGATTATCTGGCCAGTTACCCTTACCTTGGCGCAGTGGTAGGCCGTTATGCCAACCGGATCAAGGACGGAGAGTTCAGCATAGACGGCAAAGCATATCACCTGGCAAAGAACAATGGCAACGATTGCCTGCACGGCGGGATAAAGGGATTTGACCGTCAGGTATGGGACATCCTCTCTACTATAGACCCCAGTGTCACCATGCGCTACACCAGCCGCGACGGGGAGGAACACTTTCCGGGCAACCTGATCGTAGAACTGACCTTCAAGCTCACGGACGAAGACGAGCTTATCCTCGACTATAAGGCTACAACAGATGCGCCTACGGCCATTAACCTGACCCATCATGGATATTTTAACCTGTCGCCGGAAGGCGGGTCTGTACAAGGACATATCCACCGGATGCCGGCCAGCCATTACTTGGAGCAGGACAGTAATTATGTTGTCACCGGCAGGCTCATCCCGGTAGAAGGGACCATTCATGATTTCCTTGGGCCAAAACCGATAGGGCAGGACTGGGACCCGGAAGAAGGCTATGACCAGACCTATGTGCTGGACAAGGAATACGGCCAGTTGACCCTTGCCTCAGAAACTTCTGCGCCGGAAAGCGGCCTTACCCTGGCAGTATACACCACAGAGCCGATCGCCCATTTTTATACCGGTAAATACCTCAATGTAAAAAATGCCAAAGGCGGAAAAGCTTACGCAGCATACGAAGGGTTCTGCATCGAAACGCAGCATCATCCAAATGCCATCAACATCCCCTCATTTCCCAGCACGGTTTTGAGGCCCGGCGAGGTGTACAGCCAGACTACCATTTATAAGGTGGAACCCACTACGATCTAAGGTACAGCAAAGCGGTCCGGGGCATTAGCGGATGAGCGTAACTGTGCCCGAAAGTCTCCTTCTTTCCGTGGACAGGCCGATAAGATAGTAATAAGTACCTGCGGGCAATGGTCTGCCTTTTGCGGTCCCGTCCCAGGCAACCTGCTCACCGTAGGAATGAAATACAAGCTGTCCGTAACGGTTGTACACGGCAATGCTGCTGATGGGCTGGCCGGCCAGTGAGCTAAGGTCCCAGGTATCGTTGCGGCCATCTCCGTTGGGAGAGAACGCATTGGGGATCACGATATTGCAAATATCTTTATCAAGTACAGCAGCAAAAAAATCGGCAACAGCAACAGGATTGACGATACAGGAACCGGACAGCGCAGCCACGCAGCTGACCACATCGCCATTGTTCAGGGATGTGGTCGTGAAAATCTGCCCGGTAACCCCGGTCGCATTGCCATTGATCTTCCATTGATAGGAAACGGTCAGATCTGCATCACTGGACAAGACTGCCGTAAGCGTGACCGGGCTGCCGGGGCAAAAGGCGCCGTTGGCTGAGCTCAGGATGCTTACTGCAATGTCCCGGTAAGGCGAATAATTCACTTGCACAGCATCAGCAGGTTCAGAGCGCACCGGCACGCAAAAATCATTATTGGTGACCACACAGCTGACCAGATCACCCTTTTTCAGCATACTGCTGCTAAATACCGGGCCGTCATTTCCGCTATCCTGACCGTTCACAAACCATTGATAAAGCGGGCTTGCACCCTCACCGCTAAGGGTCAGTGTATAGCTCAGTTCAGCGCCCTCGCAGGCAGCAGCCGTTCCAACATTGATAGCCACCACAGGTTTAGGCAGCTCGTTGACGGTCAGGGTCTGTGAAAGCACGGAGGCCCCGTTGCTTGCAGAGATCAGGACGGAACCCGCCCTGGTGATATGGATCTTTCCGTTTACAATGGTAGCCACCGCCGGATCACTGCTTGTATAAGTCACTGGGGCCCCGGCCCTGGCTCCGGGATCGAAATCTGCGTCGCATACCTGTTTGGCAGGAATAGGACCGAAGACCAGATTTGGATCTGTCACCTCAATATTGACCACCGCACTGCTTTCTCCAAAATCATTGTGTGCGGTAATGGTATAATCCGTTGCAGGGGACGATTCGGTGGGCGTACCCGAAATCGTGCCCGTCCTGGGGTCAAACAGCAATCCGGCAGGGAGCGGCTTGTCAATGTCATAGCCTCCGCCCAGGATGATCTTCCTGATCCTGTCATTGTTCTCATCTGCGACAAAAAGCTCCACATCACCATTAAAAGCCAGTCCTATGGGTTGGAAAAAACTCGCCTCCCATCTCAGTCCGTCGGCATCACCGCGCTGTCCGCTGCCTGCTATGGTAGAGACCAGGCCGGTAGTTTTTGAAATCCTCCTGATGATATGGTTATTGTCCGATACATAAATATTGCCGACAGGATCTATGGCAAGCGCAGTCGGATGATCAAAGCTTGCAGACAGGCGTGGTCCGTTCTGTGTCCCCCTGACCCCGTTTCCCGCATAAGTACTCACCAGTCCATCAGGGGTGATCATCCTGATCCGGTCATTTAAATAGTCAGTTACGTAAAAATTTCCCTCCTTATCCCGGGCAACAGACACCGGTTTATTGAACCTTGCATCCGCTCCCTGACCGTCCCGGTAAAACGGGGGATTGACCGTGTAGGCACCAGCAAAAGTGCTTACGTCAGCCCCGGAACTGATCTTCCGGATCAGTGAATTGTCCGTATCGGTGATGAATAAATTGCCTAAAGGATCCATCGCGATACTTTCAGGCAAATTGAATTTCGCGTCCGGGCCATTGCCATTGGTCACATCAGCGCGGCCCGCAGGATTACCCGCAAAGAGCGTCACGTTGCCGGCAGGATCTATCTTTCTGATCTGGTTGTTTTCGGAATCGGCCACGTAGATATTGCCGTTTGCCCGATCCACAAACAGGCTGAAAGGCTGGTTGAACCGGGCGGCCCCGCCTTTTCCATTGAGCAATCCTCGGCCTCCGTCGCCCGCGATCGTCCGCACAGATCCATCAGTGCTGATCTTGCGGATACAATGGTTAAAGCAGTCGGCAACATAAATGTTTCCCAACTGATCGGTAGCTACACCAGTAGGATGATTGAATTTTGCACTTCGCAGGCTTCCGTCAGAAAAACCAAGTACACTTCCCGCAAAAGTAGTTACATTTCCATATTCAAGGGCAGGAACAGTGCCCCCGCCTGCACGGTGCGAGGGTGCAAATGGTGCAATTGCACCGCCTGCGGCATAAACATACCTGCCTGTAGTATAATAAATATCCGGCGGCTGGCCTGAAGCGTAAAAACTGACCGCAAACAGCAGGTACAGCAAACAACAAAATTTCCCGGAGATTTTTCTGATTTGCTGCACAGTCAGGGTTGAGCGATGTAAATGATTTAATTAATTGATCGGGCTTTTATTAAAGTTAATAAAGATCCGTGATCCTGTCAATTAATTATTTGGCCAACTTCGCTTGTTCAACCTGCTTCATACTTATTCAGGCCGCTTCATGTCTTCCACCAGTTTTTCCCCTTCCCGCAGGTGCTTCCTCAACGTAACGAGGTTGCTGGCCGCAAATCTTTTAATATCCCTGTCTGTAGCTGCACTGCCATTCTCATACAATTCAATGGCTTTTTTATGGTCATCGATCATCATCTGTACATATTCGGCATCAAAATCAGTGCTCAGGCTGTCAATCGCAGTTGCGGCAGAATCTTTCGTGGTCGTATCAGCCCTGGTCTGCATGGAATTGATCGGAATGGTCATCGGGTCCGGCAAACGGATGTTTTTCTTTTTAGCCAAAGCCTTTAGCCTGGCATTTGCAGCCATATGCGCGTTCAACACTTCTTCAGCATAGGCCATTACCTCTGCATTCTGCAATCTTTTCTGTCCAAGGTTTCCCATCGCCACCGTATTCATTCCGGCAATCGCTGCATCCTGCAGGAATTTGGAGCCTGATCCGGCAGGACTTTGCTGTCCACGTGCCCCCAGGGGCAATAAGTATACAATTGACACCATTGCGCAAAGGAGCAGGGATGTCACTGATCTGATCGTTTTCATAGTAGTGATTTTAGTTTTTCTACTATAAAACACATGGCAAAGACAATGGTTTGCCGCCGTACCGGCCAACGGCCGGTAAAATCAGTTGATCACCGCTGCAAAACCACCATTACGGACCATTTTAATGTCCAGCTGGTTACCCGCTTTCACCTGCTTCGTTTTCTTCCTGTAATCCATCGCCTGGCGGCCGGCATTGATGCCATCCTCAAAATAAGTCATGGTATAAGTCTTGCCGGGGCTTAAAAAATCAAGGCTGACGGAAAGGGTCCTTTCCTTTTCTTTGCCGTTGCAGATCCCGCCAATGAACCATTTGTCACCCTTGCGCTTCGCGACCACAGCGATCTCGCCTGCTTTCGCTTCCAGCGCCCTGGTCTCATCCCAGGTCGTAGGCACTGAAGTGATGAATTCGGTGCAATCTGCATTCCGGTAATAAAGCGTAGGGTTGTCTGCGAGCATCTGCAACGCACTTTCAAACACCACGAACAAGGCCATCTGGTAGGCACGGGTGCCGATACTGGCAGCGTTCGGGCGCTCTGCCCGGTATGACTCAGGCTGCATGCTCAGCATGGCACCAGGCGTATAATCCATCGGGCCGACCGCGTTGCGCATAAAAGGCAGGAACAAGCTGTTGTCCGGCCGGGTGCCGCCCATCTGTTCCATACCCCTGACCCCTTCATAAGAGATCACGTTCGGATATTTGTATTCCAGGCCCGCAGGCTTGAAAGCACCGTGAAAGTCTACGAACAATTTATTTTTAGCAGCTTCTTTTGCCACATTTTCATAATAATTGACCATCCATTGGTCGCTGCGGTCCATGAAATCGATCTTCACGCCCTTTATGCCCCATTCGTTAAAAGTCTTGAACAGGTCCATGTGGTTGTGTACCGTCAGCCAGGTGAGCCAGAGGATGATGCCTACATTCTTCTCCTTGCCATAGCGGATCAGCTCATGCACATCCACTTTAGGGTTTGGTGTATAAGGGTCGCGGGTATCTTTGGCCCAGCCCTCGTCCATTACAATGTATTTGACCCCATATCTGGCCGCAAAGTCAATGTAATACTTGTAAGTTTCCAGGTTATAACCAGACACAAAATTGACATCCGGTCCATAAGGAGCCGCATCGTTCCACCATTCCCAGCTGGCCTGTCCGGGTTTTACCCAGCTTACATCCTTCAGGACGCTTGGCGCAGCCAGTTTCAGTGTCATGGTGTTTTCTATCAGCTGCCCGTCATCAGAAGAAACCACAAAATAACGCCAGGGGAAACTGCGCGTGCCGGACGTTTTTGCAATGTAATCAGCCTCCCTGAGGATCTTCTGGCTGCGGTCGCCATCCTCACCAAACTCCAGCGGGGCCTTAGGAAAAGTAGCGGTAACCCCACTGCCGGTGCCTTTGAAGAACAGGCAGGGATAATCAGACAGGTCAGACTCACTGATCAGGATCTTGTACTGTTTTTTGGTATCAATGAGTACCGGAAGGCTGGCCATTTTGCTGTCCGGTTTCCAGTCTGCCGAACTCAATGTGGTATAATTGTCCTCATAGGAAGTCTTAAATCCGCCAGGCTGCTGCAGGTGCAGCAGATATTCCTGCGGAAAATTCAGAGAGACCTCTTCACCGGCGACCTCGATGCTGCCCTTTTTGCTGGTGATGAAGCGGTAGGCGATACCCTCGTCAAAAGCCCGGAACTCTACGGTATAGTTGCCCTTAAAGCTCAGCAGCAAAGAATTATACGCATTGGTCACAGAAGAAAATTTTACCGGGAAATCGGGTCTGAGGATTCCGGAACCCTTACCTCTTTTTGAGGCGCTCAGCTTTGGAGCCCGCCCCAATGTCTCACCTGCAAGACTTAGCGACAAAGTGTTCTTATCCAGCAGCACCTCGCCACCCGCGGCAATGCTATAGCTGATCTTGTCTGATACATTGATGCTTACTTTAAGTTTTCCATCAGGCGAAGAAAGTTCCTGTACTTTGCCCTGGGCCATAGCTCCAGTAGAAAGTCCAAGTATTGCAAGGAATACCAGTAATTTGTTAAAGAAATTCATAAAATTGGTTGTTTTGGCATTATAGCCTTGGTTTATATTGTTGTGCGAGCAGCTAAGGTAAGAATTTGAAAAAGTAAAGCATAAAAAAAGCATCCCTTTTGAGGATGCTTGTGTAACATATAAAATAAGTTTAATTAACTGATCTTAACATTAACTGCGTTTAAGCCTTTTCTACCTTGCTCTACGTCATAGGTAACGGTGTCATTCTCACGAATGCTGTCGATCAGGCCTGAACTGTGGACAAAGATCTCACTATCACCATTAGCTGGCACGATAAAACCAAAACCTTTTGTCTCATTGAAAAACTTTACTGTTCCTTGTTGCATTATATTGTTTAATTAAATAAGTTCCAAACTTACAAATAATTTATTGTAAATCAGTAAATTATTATTTTTATTTTATTGGTCACTTCAATCCTGTTACAAATCTCAGCCGGATTGGGGCCAGATTTTTCTCCGATCATCGTGGTTATTAACATCATAGGCCCTGTCGTTACTTCGATCTGCTGAGGAAACCGACCAGGTCAACGATCTCCTCATTGCTCAGTGTTTCAAACAAACCGTTCGGCATCATGGACACCGGCATCACTTCCCTGGACTGGATGTTCGACTTGTTGATCACCATCGCTTCCTGACCCACGATCCGCATGGTGATCTGCCGCTCGTTTTCTGCGGTCACATTGCCGGAATAAGTTCTTCCGTCGCGGGAAGTGATCACGACCAGTTTATAATCATCCTGGATCTCTCCGCTGGGTTCCAATACGTTAAACAACAGGTAATCCACTTTCGCACGGTTGGAGCCCGTCAGGTCAGGGCCGATCACGCCGCCTTCGCCATACATCTTATGGCAACTTCCGCAGGTACGCTGGAATACCAGCTGGCCTTTGGCAAGATCAGCCTTGTCCAAAGCGGCAGGGGTAAGCAGTTCCCGGTATTTCTTGTAAGCGAGTTCATTGGAAGGCAGCTGGTCTATCGGGCCCCAGATCTCCACAAAACCGCTGCCCACCACACGCCGGAGTTGCCTGGCCACGCTGGCAGGCACATCCCTTTTTTCGATCGTTTTATTCTTGATGGCCTGCGCCAGGATCCAACCCGATTTAGAACGCGCAGCCAGGGTCTCAATGGCAGCAGCCTTATCTTTTTCACTGAACTGCGGATATTTCTTCAGCAGCAGCTGCGCGATGCCCTCATCATCATAATTGGCAATGGCCCGGATGGCATCGCTGCGCAGTGCGTTGTCATCCAGCAGGGCAGGCAGGTCATTTAGCAGTTCAGGTCTCTGCTGTGCAGAAAGCGCCAGCAAAGCCTTCTTCCTGTCAGCAACAGCAGCCGTTTTACTCCTCAGGGATGAAAAATAATGATTGGCTGCTTCAGTATCCCCAAAATACTGGGCGATCTCCAGTGAGAGAAGCTTATTGCGGGGCCCCTGGGCCTGGAGCTTTGTATAAACAGCCTTCCAGTTGGGCGGGGTTTTCAGGTCAGTCCTGCCTTCCAGCGCGTCGCGCATCCCTGTCACCATTGCAGTATCGGCAACGGCCCGGGTACCCAGCCAGGTCACCAGCGTATTGATGGCATCGGCATCAGCTACCCTTCTGGCCACAAATTTCTTGATCAGGCTCAGCTTCCCGGCAGCGGCCAGATCCAGTGCCCGTTTCGGATTTCCGGCAACCAGGGGCTCAATGCCGTACCACAACATTTTAGGGAGGTTGTGGTCATGCTCATCCTCGCCATGTTTCACCAGGTTGCCGGCCAGTGTCCATCTTTTTTCCATCCCGATGCGGGGCAGGGCGGAAGCCAGGTACAAACGCACTACAGGAGAAACATCCTGAACGGCCAGCTGCTCAAACCTGCTGATCGCAGCAGCAGAGGGTTCTGCATCCTGGGACAGGAACTGGATGGCCCATCCGCGGATATAAGGATCTTTATCACCGAGCGAACTCATCAGTTCGGCGCTGCCCAGGCCATTGCAGACATATAAAGCCCACATGGCCCGCAAGCGGTAATTGACCTGTGCATTGTTCTTGAAAATATTGCGCAGCGCGGCCAGGGTTCCCGGTTCCAGCTTGTTCTTTGCCGCCCGGTTCTGCAGGATCAGGCGTGCCCTCCTGGAATGCCAGTCGCTCTTGCTCGTCTGCAATCCGACCAGTTCCTGGTCGCTCAGCTTGCTCAGGTCGGTATATCTGTTCTTGAAATCAACGGCCAGCGAGTTCTTCGGCGAAATGCGGAAGATCCTGCCAGTCTCCTTATTCAGTACAGAACCCCCGCAAATATCTGCATCATGCCAATCCAGTACGTACAGATCACCGTCGGGACCGACAGAAGTACTAAAACCTACCCATTGCGCATTGTTTGCCGCCATCAGGTCATCGCCATGCGAACCCTTAAAACCAGAACCTTCAGGCTTTAAAATATCGGTAAGAATGGCGTGTTCATGAATATTGGCCATAAAGATCCGGCCCTGCTGTTCCTGAGGGAAAGCATCAGACTGGTAAATACTGGCCCCGCCATGCGCCGAGCGGTGGCTGTGGTCGGCAATGGTCTTGATGTCGGTATAAGTATAGGGGTTGAAATGCTGCCCGCCCTGGCGGTGATAGATGCCTCCGGGGATGACATGCCACAGATGCGGGATCACACAAGCCGTAATGAAAAGCTGTCCTTTGGCATCGTAATCAATGCCCCAGGGATTGCTGAACCCATGCGCTACTACCTCAAATTTATCTTTCAGCGGGTGATACCTCCACACCCCGCCGTTGATGTCCACGCCGTCGCCCTTGAGGATCTCCTCATCCGGAAAAGGCTCCTTATGGCTGTACAGCTTTCCTTTACCCACCGGCTTGCGGATACGGGAAGGGGTGGCAAAGCCCTGGCAGCCATACAGCCAGCCATCAGGGCCCCAGTGAAAACTGTTCATCGTTTCGTGCCGGTCACGGATGCCCCAGCCGGTGAGCCGCACTTCAATGTCATCCATATCGGCCTTGTCGTCGTTGTTCCGGTCCGGAATGAACAGCAAGTTGGGCGGTGCACCAATGAAAACCCCGTCAAAGCCCACAGCCATTGCAGCGGGGAAGGGAATGCCGTCTGCAAAGACCTTCTTGGTATCTGCTTTTCCATCATGGTCAGTGTCCTCCAGGATCAGGATCCGGCTGTTCCCGTCATTTGAAAAACCGGAAGATCGCGACTCATAGTCGCGGTTCTCGGCCACCCAGAGCCGGCCCCTGTCATCCCAGCAAAAAGCCATGGGCTGGGTGATCATCGGCTCCGAAGCATAGACATTGGCCATAAAACCTTCTTTCAGGGTCATGGCTTTAACGGCCTCTTCGGGGCTCAGGAACTTGGCATCCATGCCTTCCTGCTTGGCCAGCGCCCAAAGGTCTACCGTAGCCCAGGAAGGGTCTTTTCCTGCAAACTTTGCCCAAACATTGTTCATCTGCAGGTCATTGAACTCGCCGGTATAGATCACCAGCTGGTGTTTTACAATTTCTGTTTCTCCTTTTTTCATTGTCCAGTCCGCGTCGTGTACGCGCACCGGGCCTATACCTAGCTGTTCATCTACGCGCCATTTCTGCGGATAGCCTTTATTGTCCGGATGATCCAGTATAGCAATGTGCGCGCGGTCAGTTCTGCCAGCCACCTTCATGCCCACGTCTACCCAGGTAGAAGGTTGTCCTTCGGCTTTCTGGTTGCGCTGCCTGGCCGCGTTGATCACTTCCCCATCAATGCCCGGTTTCCATGGCATCCTCAGAAACAGGCCGCCATAGGGATACTTGGCAATGGTAAGGTCGGTTTTTGCTTCGCCTTTCCACTCCAGTGTAAGCAGGAACCTGCCCTGGTCCCTGGTCATGCTCCAGTTCTGGACCTCGGTCATCACTGCTACGCCCTTTTCGTCCAGCAGGTCGTAGACGGTCTGCCATTTTACCGTCGTGCCTTGTTTTTCGATCACCCTTGCAGCTGCGCGCTTCCAGTATCCATTGCCCGGGTTGGCAAAATAATTGCGCCCGTTGACGCTGGTCAGGCCCCAGTAGAGGCCGGTCTGGTGCTTATGGTGCTCCGGACTGAACTCGGTCAGCACGCCCTTCCCGTCGGGCGCCGCGATGGGGTGGATATAAGGACGGAAGTTTGCCCCGGCATTTTGGGTCAGGATGGTCTGTTTGTTGTCCGTACGTACAATCTTGATCGTACCTGTTTTTTCATCCTGTATGGCTTCCAGTTTCAGTGCGGCAGGAGCAGGCTTGAGCAGGTATTTGGGACTGAACCACAAAATGAACAATAAGGTGATGAACACCAGGAAAGATTTAAGCATGGCAATAGTCGGTTTACATTTGTAGCATTAAAGATAGCACTTTAAGGGAGCACCGCAAACCAAAACTGCAATTTGTATATACAAGTAGTTACGGGATAAACCGCACTTATATCATACTGCATCAAATCTCATCATAACCTGATAAAAACCTGCTTTTTTACTGTTAAACCAGTCCATGACCAGTCCGTGACCAGATGAAGACCAGTCCATGATCAGACTAAAATAGTTTAAGAACAATGTTGCATTTGTGTCGAAAAACAGGGAATGTTCACCAGTAATCCCAGTCCGCTCAGTTAAATGCTCTGCTCACGCATTGTCGTAAAATCAACAGGCTAGTTCGGGTAATTTAGGGGTTGAAGATGATCAGGATGATCTGGTCAGCCTTCAGTAATTGTTTAAACATCACCTATTAAACCATTCTTATGAAAACATTTAGTAAACTTATCGTCCTGGCTGTTTTGCTGGCCAGTATGGCAGCCTGCGGTAAAAAAGACAAGGAAGAGATCAGACCGGATGCGCCGGTCACCGCAGAATCATTGCTGGACCATTATGTAACGATCGTCATCAGCGGAAGCCCCAGCCTGAGGATCATCTACTTTAACAAAGTAGGAAATGAAGTAAAAGGAACGCTTGACATTGTAACATCCCGAAGGGTCCAGACCATCAATGTGGTCAATGACAGCTTTTCTTTTGATACGGACGGCGATGGCAAGAAAGTTTATAATTTTAAGCTTTCACGTGACGGATCTGGTAAGCTTTTCCTGAGTTCGTATACATATGTCAATACGGATGAACCTGCTATAGTTTTAAGTTATGCGCAGATAGATAATGTTTCAGATGTACAGGATTTTAAAGGGAAATCTTTTGTTGCTTCAGATCATGCTGATTATACCATGAACTTTCTTGAATCTACCTGGGAAGTGAAGGATGCGCGTCAGAACGATGATGGTTATGCTCCCTACTATGTGATCTCTCCGGGTGCCTGGAAAGGTAAGCGGAACAACGGCCCTGACTATATGGGTGTGAGCGTACCTAAATGGAAAGGAGATCAGCCTGTCATGCTGGTGCAGCACAACGGGGACAATCAACTCGAGATCTATAAGGTAAAATAAAAAAGATGCCTGCCATGTGCTGACGTGACCGGCCCCGCAAATTGTCGCAAAGAGACAGTGTATACCGTTTCTTTATGGTGTAACTTTATGCTGTTAATGAATTACTTACGTTAATGAACGTATTTACTCAAAATGCAGTTAATAAATGATTTACTTAAAGCAAGAAATGATGGATACTAAAACCGCCAGCACCAGAACAGAGGGATTATTAGCCCTGTTTGACATGCACACTACTTTTTTTGAACGTGCCCTGGAAGGAATCTCTGCTGAGGATGCCCATAACCGTTTAAATACCAAGGCAAACCATATGGCCTGGCTTGCAGGCGCTTTGGTCGGACAACGTTATTATATGATCCAGGAAACACATCCGGGTTTGCAGCAGGCCGGCCATGAGTTGTTCAAGGACAATAAAGGGATCCAGGAGGGAGTAACTTATCCTTCTGTTTCAGAATACCTTGCAGACTGGAAGAAGGTCAGCCCAATGGCCCGCGAGGCACTGGTTGCTGCGGGTGACCAAAAACTGGACAGCGAAATTGACATGGGCTTTATGAAAATGAGCTTGTTTGACATGATCGCTTTTACGATCTACCGGGAAGCCAGCATGATCGGGCAGCTGGCGCTCTGGCGCAGATTACTGGACCATCCGGCTTTAAAGTATGATTGATTTGGCTTAAAGACCGCAAGGTCAGCGGTACAGCACCTGCCGGGTAGAAAGGATAAGTGACATACAAGATCTAAAACCGGTAAGTGACCACTACAGGCAGGTGATCGGAGGCATGCAGGTCATTGAGGACCTGGTGTGAGGTTACTTTGAGCTTGCTGCCTTTTTTCAGGAATACGAAGTCGATCTCGCTGCTGGGATTTACATCGGGAATGGTCGGGGCGCAATTTTCGGTGCAGCTGCGTGTGAAATGCTGCTCCATGATCTGCATGGCAGGGTTGGAGGCCTGGAAGTTGAAATCTCCGGCGAGGATGACCGGCTGCTTTCTGTTGCCCAGTATTTTGCTGATCGCGGTGACCTGCAACAGGCGGTGCTCATCTTTCAGGTCAAGATGGGTACAGGCAAAGTTGAGTTTCCCCAGACCTTTAATGGTTACCGTAATGACTGCCAGGGAGCGCTGTTCATATTTCAGCCCTTCTTTAAAGGGGAGTGGAAAGCGTTCGGTATCCTGTATCTTGTGTCTGGAAAGGATGGCCACACCATATTCCCCGCCTTCAAAATCAATGCCTTTGGAAAAGAAGCCGTACATGCCGGTCAGCTCCGCGAGTTTTTTCACCTGGTCTACGCCGCCATTGCGTTTGGTGTTGACGTCCAATTCCTGCAAGGCGACCAGATCGGGAGCCTGCGCTTTAATGACGGCGGCGATGGCTTCAAGATCGATCACATCTTTTTGGGCCGGAGGGTTGGCATGGTGGATGTTGTAGGTCATTACTTTTAGGGTTTTTTGTGCGTCGCACCATAGCGGAGCAGTGCAGCAAAGGAGTATCAGCAGTATCTTTTTCATTCGGCGAAGTTAAGTTTGGTGATCGGGTAATGGGTTAAATAATTAATGTATCTTTTGGTGTCAGCAGGTCATAGCATTGGTGTGCGATCTCGTATTCTTCGTTGGTGGGTATGACCAGGATGCGCACGGGAGATCCTGCTGCGCTGATGTCCCTCAGGTGTTTTTCCCGGATGTTGTTCTTTTCCGGGTCGATCAGGATACCCAGGTAGTCCATTTCCTCGCAGACTGCGGCACGCATGGCCGCATCATTCTCACCTACACCTGCTGTAAAGATAATTGCATCCAGACCGTTTAATACCGCCGTGTACGCCCCGATGAATTTACGGATGCGGTAGGCATAAAGGTTTACGGCCAGCCGGGCGCTTTCATCTCCGTTTGCGATGCGGCTGCGGATGTCGCGCATATCGCCGGAACCACCTACTCCGAGCAGGCCGGATTGCTTGTTGAGCAGTTTGCTGAGCTGTTCCAGGGTATATCCTGAGTGTTCCATCAGGTGGAAGATGACCGAGGGGTCAATGTCACCGGATCGGGTGCCCATGACCAGGCCGCTCAGTGGACCAAAGCCCATGCTGGTATCAATGGACCTCCCTGCTTTGACCGCTGTCATGCTGCAGCCATTGCCGAGATGGATGCTGATCAGCCTGGCTTCCGGGTTGCCGAGCCAGGCTGCTGCCTGCTCGCTGACATACTTGTGGCTGGTGCCATGAAAGCCATATACCCTGATGCCGTGGTCCTGGTAATAGGATCCGGGGAGTGCATAGCGGTAAGCCTGTTCGGGGATGGTCTGGTGAAAGGCGGTATCAAATATGGCGATCTGCGTGGCATTGGGAAAGGTTTCTTCCGCAACTTCTATGCAGGTATAATTGGCCGGATTGTGCAGCGGCGCCAGCGAAAAGAGCTTGCGGATCTGCTGCTTGACCTGTGCGGTGATGATGGTTGCATCGGAGAACTGCTCGCCGCCGTGTACCACACGGTGCCCTACCGCATCAATGTCGTCAGGGCTTTTGATAACCGAGCCTTCTCCTTCAGAAAGTACCGTGAGGACTTGTTCCAGGGCCACCCTGTGGTCGGGGACCGGACTGCCGCGCTCCCCGATGCGTTCTACAAGTCCGCTGCTTACTGGTTGGGGGGAGGGCATTTTGAAAAGCTGGTATTTCAGGGAACTGCTTCCCGAGTTGATCACTAAAATATTCATGGTTTCATTTTAGATGTCCTGGCATTGAATGGCGGTGATGACCACGGTATTGAAAATATCGTCTACGGTACAGCCGCGGCTGAGGTCATTGATGGGTTTGTTGAGGCCCTGGAGCATCGGGCCGATGGCGAGTGCACCTGTTTCCCGCTGCACGGCCTTGTAGGTGTTGTTCCCGGTGTTCAGATCGGGAAAGATCAAGACACTGGCACGACCTGCTACGTCTGAACCGGGCAGTTTCTGACGGCCTACCAGCGGGTCTACGGCGGCATCGTATTGTATCGGTCCTTCTATTTTCAGTTCCGGGTGTTTTGCTTTTACGATCTGGGTCGCTTCGCGGACGCGTTCTACATCTTCTCCTTCTCCGGAGGTGCCTGAAGAGTAGGAAAGCATGGCTACCCGGGGCTCGATGCCGAAGCGCGCACTGCTTTCTGCGGATGAGATGGCGATCTCGGCGAGCTGCTGTGCAGTGGGGTTGGGGTTGACGGCACAATCGCCGAAAATAGCGACGCGCTCCGGCAGGCACATGAAGAAAATGGAGGAAACGACCGATACGCCGGGCCTGGTCTTGATGAACTGAAGGGCCGGCCGTATGGTATGCTGCGTGGTGTGTACCGCACCGGATACCATTCCGTCTGCATGGCCTTTGTAGACCATCATGGTGCCGTAATAGGATACGTCGGTCATCATGTCCCTGGCCATTTCCATATTGACGTTCTTGTTCTTTCTCAGCTCGTACAGGGTTTCTACGTAGTCGTCATATTGTTCGGAAAGGGCCGGGTTGTGGATGTGGATGGCATTGAGGTCGAGGTTCAGCCCCAGCTTCTTGACGACGGCGCTGATCTCGACAGCGTCTCCCAGCAGGGTGATGTCTGCAATGTCCTGGGCAATGAGTTTTTCTACGGCTTTCAGGATACGTTCATCAGTGCCTTCAGGGAGTACGATATGTTTTTTCTGGCGTTTGGCCCATTTGACCAGCTGATACTGGAACATGTGCGGGGTGATGCCTTCGTAATTGAAGGATACGATCTTGTTGTCCAGCGCTTTGCTGTCTACATATTTTTCAAACAGGTCTATGGCCAGTGTGATCTTCTTTTTGTCGTCTATAGTGATCCTGGAATGGATGCCGCCTATTGTAGTCGTCGTTTCAAAGGTGCCTTTTTGCACGGATATGATCGGGATGATGGTCTGGAGCCCTTCGATCAGCCGGATCATCGGCTCGTCGGGCAGGCTGCCTGCGGTGAGTACGATGCCTGCTACTTTTGGGTAATTGGCAGACAGGTTGGCCTGCAATGATCCGATGATGATGTCGCCGCGGTCTCCGGGGGTCACGATCAGGAGATTGTCCTTGATGTGCCTCAGGAAATTGGGCAGCATCATGGCCCCGGTTACAAAATTATCGACCTGGTTGTCCATGAGGTCTGCGCCAAAAAGCACTTCGGCGTTGAGCGCTTCGGTGATCTCCTTCATGGTGGGGCTTTGCAGGGCCGTTTCTACCGGGATCACTGCAATGAGCAGCTCGGGAGGGAGCTGGTTGACCAAGGCCTGCTTGATCCGTTCTGCTTCATCCGGGTTGACCATATTGGCGATCACGCCCAGCACCTGCACGTCGCGCAGCAGGAAGTTGCGGTAGATGTTGATGGCCGACCTGAACAGCTGGCTGGCGGTCTTATTTTTGCCGGATACCACGATGAGCACCGGTGCGCCGAGGTTCTTGGCCATCAAGGCGTTGGATTCAAATTCAAAGGCCATGCCTTCTCCCAGGAAGTCGCTGCCTTCTATGACCGTAAAATCATAGTTGTCTTCCAGTTTCTTGTATTTGCTGATGATGGTGTTGATCACGGTGGCCGTACTTTCTGCGTCGTTCTGGTGCAGCATGTCCTGGCGGGTGAAGGCAAAGGCGTCTTCGTAATTGACCGGAAGGGAAAAGTAATCCAGCATGGCAGTGACATGTTCGTCTTTTTTCTGGGGATCGTCCTGGGCAATAATGGGCTTGAAATATCCTACTTTTTGTGTTTTTGCCAGCAGCATATTGATCATTCCGAAGGCGATCACGGATTTGCCGACATAGGGTTCTGCGGAGGCTATAAAAATATTTTTCGTCATGAGCTGATTTCTGTAATAAAGGTACGCACATTATTGAATAGTTTCCAGTTCAGAATGTTCAAATACCTGCCTGATGCTGTGGTTATGATTTGCCGGTTTTATGGTCGCCGGGTTAATGATTTCTTTTGCTAACTTTAATCAAACTCTTTTCTTATGTCTTCAAGATCTGTTTTAATTTGTTTGTTGTTTTTTTCCTTATGCTTGCCTTTCAAAGTTATAGCGCAGAACAGGCCGGTTTCCCTGAATGCGAAAAACCCGCATTATTTTTCTTACCGGGGCAGGCCGGCGGTGCTGATCACTTCCGGCGAGCATTATGGCGCGGTGCTGAACCTGGATTTTGATTATGTCACTTATCTTGATGTACTGAAAGCGAATGGACTGAACCTGACCCGGACGTTTACCGGCGCTTATTTAGAGCCTGCGGGGGCTTTTTCCATTGCCAGCAACACCCTGGCGCCGGGACCTGGCCGGCTCATCTGTCCTTGGAAGCGGAGCGATGAGGCGGGGTATGCGGGAGGCGGCAACAAATTTGACCTCAGCGCCTGGGACCCGGCTTATTTTGCCAGGCTGAAGGATTTTGTGGCCCAGGCCCAAAAGCGGGGGATCATCGTGGAGCTGGCTTTTTTCTGTCCTTTTTATGATGAGTCCCAGTGGAAGATCAGCCCGATGAATGCAGCAAACAATGTCAATGGTATTGGCAATGTGGAAAGCAAGAATGTGTATACGCTGGACAAGAGCGGGGACCTGCTGGCTCTCCATGAAAGACTGGTGAAGAAGATCGTGGCTGAACTGCAAAAGTATGACAACCTGATCTATGAGATCTGTAATGAGCCTTATTTTGGCGGGGTGACCCTGGACTGGCAGCACCATATTGCAGAGACGGTCCGGCAGGCTGAGCAGGGTTTTAAATATCCGCACCTGATCTCCCAGAACATAGCCAACAATACATTGAAGATCAAAGATCCGCATCCTGCGGTATCGGTATTTAATTTTCATTATGCCACGCCTCCGGTGGCGGTGGCAGACAATTACCAGCTGAACAAAGTGATCGGCGACAATGAAACTGGTTTTAAAGGCAATGCTGATGAGACCTACCGGATGCAGGGCTGGTTGTTTCTCCTGGCCGGCGGTGCATTGTACAATAACCTGGATTATTCTTTTACGCCGGATCGGGAAAACGGGACGTTTCAGTACCCCTCCACCCAGCCGGGCGGGGGCAGTGTTGCGCTGCGCAGGCAATTGAGTTACCTGAAGGATTTCATGGGCGGCCTTGATTTTGTTAATATGAAGCCTGAGTTGTCTTTTATTAAAGAAAATTTTTCCGGGGATGCCCAAGTCCAGGCACTGGCCGGGACTGGCAGGCAATATGCGGTGTATTTTTGTGGTGAGCAGAAAAAAGACCTGGATCTTGAACTGCCCGCGGGGAAGTATAAGGTTCAATGGATGAATACTTTAAATGGTGCATGGGAAGGTGTGCAGCGGATCGGTCACGCGGGGGGTGCACTGAAACTGACGGTCCCTGCATATCAGGCAGACATTGCGCTGCGCATTGATTCCGTGAAATAAAGCTGTTTGGTCTAAAGAATCTCTGATGCAAGAAAAGCGTGTGATCCCTGTGACCTGTGCCATCCTTGTGGATGCGGGTAGAAGAGTACTGGTGACCCAGCGGAGCAGCCTGATGAAGTTGCCGCTGAAATGGGAGTTCCCTGGGGGGAAAATGGAAAGGGGTGAGGGACCTGAGGAATGCCTGGCCCGGGAGATCCGGGAGGAGCTTGGGCTGGAGATCTATATTGGTAAACGGTTGGCGTCAAGTGTCCATCACTATCCGGATTTCAGCATTGAACTGATCCCGTTTATTTGTGAGGTCCGTTCTGGTCGTATTGTACTGAATGAACATGCAGCTTATCTTTGGATGAACGCGGATGAATTGCCGGGACTGGACTGGGCAGAGGCGGATGTGCCGGTTTTGCGGCATTATCTTGAGTTTATCGGGAAATAGTTCTGATCCCTGCTTTTTCAGCTTTAGTTCCCTGCTTTTTCAGGAAATGCTTACATTTAAATTTATTAAACGGGTTGGATCAGCGATGACGTCTTATCCCGATTGTCTTTTAACCAAATGATACTTTTCAGTATGAGATCTTTACAATTTTTTCTTTTTTTTCTTTGTATTTCTTTTGCGGGTTTTGCCCAGACCGGTCAGGAGACCATCAGCCCGGTGAGCTTTTCTAAAGTGAAGATCAATGACGGCTTCTGGTCACCGAAAATGGAAAAGGTCAGCACGGTGGCTGTGCCGGTATGTATCGAACAGTCTGAGGTCAAAACGGGCAGGATCAGGAATTTTGAAAAGGTGGCCCGTAAAAAAGGTGAAAAGCATGAGGGAATCTATTATGATGATTCTGATGTGTACAAAGCGCTGGAGGCGATCGCTTATTCGCTGAAAAACCATCCTGACAAGACAGTGGAGGCCAAAGCGGATGAATGGATCGACAAGATCGCGGCCGCCCAGGAGCCTGACGGGTACCTGAACACGTATTACAGCCTCACGGGACTGGACAAGCGCTGGACAGATATGGATAAGCATGAGGATTATTGTGCCGGTCACCTGATCGAGGCGGCTGTGGCTTATTACAACACGACCGGTAAGCGTAAGCTGCTGGATGTGGCGGTCAGGCTGGCAGATCATATTGACGGCACTTTCCGGCTGAAGAACCGGCACTGGGTATCAGGTCATCAGGAAATAGAGCTGGCGCTGGTCAAGCTGGCCCATAGCACGGGCAATAAGAAGTATCTTGATCTTGCAGACTGGTTCCTGCAGCAGCGGGGACATGGTTATGGTCAGGGCGGGATATGGAACAATCCGCATATGGGGCCTGGTTTTTGCCAGGATGATGTGCCGGTGAAAGATCAGCGGGACATTAAAGGACATGCGGTCCGCGCCATGTACCTGTATACCGGGGCTGCCGATGTGGGTGCCGCAAGGCACGATACGGGCTATATGCAGGCCATGAACAACATCTGGGAGGATGTGGTCTACCGCAACATGTACATTACCGGCGGCATCGGCTCTTCCGGCAGCAATGAGGGTTTTTCTGTCGATTATGACCTGCCAAACAAATCTGCTTATTGCGAGACCTGTGCTTCGGTGGGGATGGTCTTCTGGAACCAGCGGATGAACCTGCTGACCAGGGATGCCAAATTTATGGATGTGCTGGAAAGAAGTCTTTACAACGGCGCCCTGAGTGGTATTTCCCTGAGCGGCGACCGCTTCTTTTATGGCAACCCGCTTGCTGCTGATGGCAATTATGGCCGTAGCGAATGGTTTGGCACTGCTTGCTGCCCTTCCAATATTTCCAGGCTGATCGCTTCTTTGGGTGATTATATCTATGCAAGTTCTGAGCATGCGCTGTGGGTCAATTTGTTTGTAGGCAGTGATGCGGAGATCCAGGTGGGTAAGCAGGTGGTGCGGATGGGCCAGCAAACGAATTATCCCTGGAACGGACGCGTGGAAATGACTGTGGATCCTCAGAAGAAAGCAAAATTTGCTGTCCGCATCAGGATACCCGGCTGGGCAAAAGAGGTGCCGGTACCCGGTACGACCTATTCTTATGTTTCTAAAACTGACAGCGCTGTATCGCTTCTTGTCAATGGAAAGTCATTAAAGTATGATACTGTGGACGGATATGCGGTCATTTCACGGGAATGGAGCAAGGGCGACCGGATCGTATTGAATCTGCCCATGCCGGTAAGACAGGTCAGGTCGATCGATCAGGTCAAAGCCAATGAGAACAGACTCGCTCTGCAAAGGGGCCCGCTTGTTTATTGTGTGGAAGAGCCGGACAACCCGGGCAATGCCCAGAATTTTATTGTTCCTGAAAACACCGTATTTTCTCCTGCTTTTGATAAGGATCTCCTCAATGGCATAGTTACGCTCAAGGCTACGGTGCCTGTGTTCAGGGGTTCTGCGGGCGGTGAAAGGGTTGAAGCGCAGCGATCGATCATTACTGCAATACCTTATTACAGCTGGGCCAACAGGGGCAATTCAAAGATGCAGGTCTGGCTGCCGTCAAGGGTCGGGAGTGTAACGGTAGATCCGGGTTCATGAGGCTTGTCTTACTTTTATTGTGCTCAATTGTTTTGCTCGGCGCTTGCAAGCAGCGGAAGAAGACTAAATTGTCCCGCAGGGAGGAAGTGATCAGGAACTGGAATGAGACCATTCCCGGTAATTTCAGCGCTCAGGCTGAGGTTTTTTTTGACAGTACCCGTGTGGATGACTTCCTGCAAAGATATCCTGAATTCGGGAGGGATTCTGCGGAGATCAGGAAATTTTATGCCGGCAGAAAGTATGCTTATGCCTGGTTCGAGGGAGATACTTTGATCGAGCAGGCGGGAAACCTGGCCAACCGGGTGGCTAACCTGGAACTGGAGGGTGTATCCCGTACGGCGCCTTATCAGCATCAGCTGGATTCCCTGAGGGAGAACCTGCGTGTTTCGTCTCAGAGAAGGCCAGATACTGAACTGGAACTGATGCTTACCGCACAGTATTTTGTCTTTTCCAGGCTGGCCTGGGATGGGGTGGATGTCTCGGTCAGCAAAAAGGCCAGCTGGTTTCTTCCGCGCAAAAAGATCGCTTATGATGCTTATCTGGACAGCTTGCTTAAAAAGCCTTCGTCCAGTCTTTTTTCTGATGGTCCGGTATACCGGCAATATGAGTTGCTGAAGTCTTACCTGCAAAAGTACCGGTCACTGGAAGCTGCCGGAGACTGGCCGCTGATCGGTACGGCAAAAGTATTGAAGCCTGGGGATTCTGCTGAAGCGATCGGCCTGATCAGGAAAAGGTTGTTTGTGCTGGAAGATTTGAAAGGGGATACTTCAAAAAGAACCTATGATAATGAACTGCTGGCTGCTGTGCAGCAATTTCAGGCCCGCCATGGTCTTGAAACCAGCGGGACGATCGGCAGGCAGACCATTGCTGAACTCAATGTCGCGCCCGGACGGCGCGTCAGGCAGATCCTGGTCAATATGGAACGCAGCAGGTGGATGCCGGTCAGCTTGAAAGGGGATTATCTCGGGGTGAATATCCCGGAGTTCCGCCTGCATGTCTATCATGCAGATAGTTTGCTCTGGAGTGCCAATGTGGTGGTGGGACAGACCATGCACCAGACCACCGTATTTTATGGTGAGGTCCAGTATATTGTATTTAGCCCTTACTGGAATGTGCCGCCTGGCATATTGAAGCAGGAGATCCTTCCTGCAATGAAAAATGACAGGAACTATCTTCAAAAACACCGGATGGAGATTGCCGGTTATCAGGGTGGCGTGCCTGTTGTGCGGCAATTGCCCGGTCCGGAAAATTCGCTGGGCCTGGTCAAATTCATGTTTCCGAACAGCTATGACATTTATTTGCATGATACGCCTTCGAAATCCCTGTTCGGGGAATCTTCCAGGGCCTTCAGTCATGGTTGCATCCGGGTAGGGGAACCTGCCAGGCTGGCGTCTTTCCTGCTCAGGGATACGGTGCTGTGGAGCGACCGGAAGATCAGCGCGGCGATGAATGCGGGCAGGGAGAAATATGTTACGCTTAAAGATAAGGTCCCGGTATTCATTGCCTATTTTACTGCTTTTGTGGACCGTAGTAACCGCCTGAATTTCAGGAACGACATCTATAAGCTGGATGACAGGCTCGGAAATCTGCTGTTCTAAAAACCGGGCGCTGAACCTGGATAAACATCTGTTCATCCCTTGTTTACAGGTCTTTATCACATTTTTCACCTGCATGTGCGTCAGTCTTTTATCTTGCATCAAAAAAGATCATGAGAATCACTACTTTATTGACGATGTTCTTGATTTGCGGCCTTGCCATAAGCTGCAAACCGGGCAGAGGACATAAACATTCAGGGAATGTTTCATTTACGGTTGAGGAATCTGACCACAGTTACCGCATTTATGCTGGGTTTGATCCGGACAGGCAAAGCCGGCTGGAAGCGGTACTGGATAAATACCTGAAGCAGGATGGTGACCCTTCTTTTGCAAATAGCCAGATCGATGCCGAAATGACCCTGGCCGGTCAGCGCAGTTTTTACATTAAACTGCTGCCAGGTAAATTTGACCTGAAGGCCAGCAAGTACAGGAACAGCGCTGAAACCATGGATAGGTTCAAGGCATTGAGCAGAGAGATCAAGAAAGCAGTGTTGTAGTTACTGCAATCCTTCGTGCTCCAGTAAAGCGAGCCGTGCCAGCATTTCCAGGCAGGCTCCTTCGTGCAATATTTCCCAACTGGTCTGGACTGATCCGCCTCTGAAATCGCCGTTCAGCAGGTTTGTGGACCGGTTGCGGGCACTGGACAGCCAGGCGTTGGCCATGGTTTTCTGATAGGCTTTTACATAGGTGTCGTTGCCGTCTTGCTTGTACAGCTCGATAAAGCCCCTGAACATTACTGCCTGGAACCATACATGGCCCGGATCAAGGATACGGAAGGATTCGCCAAGTGTATAGGAATTGAAGGGAATGAACCATTTCTTGTAGGCCGACCTGGCAATTTGCTGTGCATCGGTCAGGTATTGGGCCTCTCCGGTGATCTTATACAGCAGCGCCGCCGCCTGCATGGGTTGCCCGGAATTGTAGCTGTATTTGTCTTTGGCCACGACAAGGGCTGAATTTGGATCCGCTTCATCAGACAAGTGTACATTGTCCCAGTAGAGGTAATCGGCCGGATCCTGCAACGTCTTTTTGCACCAGGCATATAGATCTTTTGCGCTTTTGAGGTAGGCTGCATCGTTGGTGGCCAGGTATAATTTTGCAGCGAGCACTGCTGCCGGGGCAGTGGAGCAGGTATTTTTAGAATTGCCATACTCTTTCCAGTAGACTCCGCCGCCCATTACCTGATCTGTTCCGGAAAGGATAAAGTCCCAGACCATTTTTGATCTGGTCAGGTATCCGGTGTTTTTGGTGAGCAGGTAAAGGTCTGCCATGTCTATGCCTACCCAGATGTTGTCGTCATAGTAGCGTTCGTCTCCTTCTCCTGGATAGACGGCATAGGCTTCAGGTTTTCCGTCCCTGGTGTTGCGGAACTGGTCGATGGCGGTAAGCAGCCTGTTGTCATAGGAGTTTGCGATCCTGGTTTTATATTCGGGATAGGCTTCTGATGCTTCTTTTAATGCGGCGTATCCCGAAAAGGCAGCGCCATGCCCCCATATTACGGCCGCACCGTCCCAATAGCCATCTTTACGGGGATAGTCTGAGCTCCAGATGTCGCGTGGTTTGCCGTCCAGGTATAGTTTGACCAACGCATTCATCAGGGTGTCTGCGCGTTTTAGAAAGACGGGTGTAAGATCCTGTACGCCTGGGGTGTATGGGCTGGCCTGTACAGTGGCTGGCACTGACCGGTATCCTGCCTTGTTGATCGCTACCACTTTGATGGTGTATTTTTCGCTCGCCGGCAGGATCAGTTTAATGCTCATTTCCTCATTCTTCAGGGCATCCAGCAGCATAGGATTGGGTGCGGCAGCTGCGCCTGGTCCCGCTGGTGTGTAAGTGACCTCTACCTTCATCAGGGCATCGTCGTCCGGGTTCTTCCAGCTCAGTTCCAGTTCTTTTTCTTCGGTTGTAGGCTGTGCCTTCAGCAAGGTCACCGGATTGATTGATTTTCCGATACTGTCCTCCGGCAGGGCTGCCTTGTCTTTTTTACAGGAAAAGAGGGCAGTGGTATAAACGCAAAAAATGATAATGGCTATTTTCTTCATGTCAATGTGTGTGGAATGATTTAAATGGGTTTTGATCTGTTAATTTGGACAACCTTTGCTGACGAACACGCTTTTGGGTGCTTTTACCTGGGTATAGTCTCCGCCGAGCTTTGCATTGGAGATGATCAGGTTGGTCTCGTACTTGCCGCCGTTGCTGTCCTGGATATAACCGGTTTCTGTTCCTGCTGTAAAATTCCAGCGGGCCAGCAGGCCGGTATTGCTTTGTGCCGGCAGACCGCACATATTGTCTTTGACCTGCTGTGCAGTCCTGGCTACGGTCCATACGCGTGCTTCAGCTACAGTGCCTCTCATTGCCCTGAAATCCTGCCCAAAGGCTCTGCCGATCTCAAACCTGTTGCCGTCGCCACTCGAAGCCAGGTTTATCACGGAATGTGTTTCGTCCTGGCGGACTACGGTAAGGACGTCCTGAACTCCATTGATGTATAATTTGTATTTGTCTTTTACATCTGGCTGGTCACAATCTACCACGAGTGCGATGTTCATCCATTCGTTCAGGTTGAAACTTTTTGTGCTTTCCAGCATGATCTTATCGCCAAGACCGGCGATCTGGATAGGATGGGTTTCGCGGTAGTCATCGTTCTTTCCCCTGATGATCAGGTTGCCTTCCAGGCCGAGGAAGGTTTGAAGGCCTCTGTAGCCATCTATCTTGCAGGTCAGTTCAAAGGTTGCCTGTTTCAGGTTTTTTACTGACTGGTCTACGATGGCGATGTCTGTAAAGTTTGCATAGCAGAAATACTGATCGCTCAGGTTCATGGCGTATTCAGGGCCGTTCACCGCAACATTTACGGTAGCTGTTTGTCCTTTTTTGTCCTTTATGCTGACCTGTGTCGTGCCATTGGTCTTTCCTTTGATGGTGATCACGTTGCCTTTGACAGAAGCTTTTGCGACCAGGGGGTCGGCAACAGTCGCCTGATAACCTCCGTTTCCAGCGGTTACGGTGATTGCGGCACTTCCCTGAACTGCATCCAGGGTAACGGCTGACTGGTCAAGTGCCAGTGCTGCGGGAGCGGTGACGCTAAGTGTGACGATCGCTTCTTTACCAAGCAGGTCGGTTACTTTTACTTTTGCGGTTCCGGCTGCAATGGCCTTTACCGTAAATCTGCCATAAGATTCGAGTTTGCTGTTGTCCAGTTCAATAAATTCTGCCGAATTGTCCAGCAATTCGGTCTTATAGCCAGAATTGCCTGTGGCAATGGAAATGACAACGGTGTCTTTTCCGGGGACACCAGCTTCAAGGGCAGCTTCTGTTGTGCCGAGGGTCAGTTCAAATTCTTTTGCGATCCTGACATCTATACTGGATCTTTTGAACATCTTGTCTGTCACTACGATGACTGCATTTGCCCTTTCTTCTTTTGTGGTGGCCGTAATGGTGATCACATCACCGGTAACGCTGGCTCTGGCTACATTGTCGTCTGAAGAGGTGACGTTATAGTCTCCATTGCCGGTTTCAATGTGAACACTGATGCTGTTGCCGGGTGTAAGGGAAACACCGGACTGTTCCAGCTTTAATTCAACGGCGCTGAGATCATGGTCTTTTTTAGCGCAGCCTGGCAAAATGAGCTGCAATAAGATCGTCAGGAGTAAAAATAGGGGTAGAGTGTGTTTAATCATGGTTATACTGTCATTTGGTTAGGGATGCAGGTGGTCTGTTTGCCGGTTACGGCCTGAGCAGGCTGTAATAAATCTATGGTTGTCCGGCGTTATTGGTTGAGTTCGTTCATTAAATATTTGGTTGGTGGTCCGGACTAAGATAAATAATGATTTTAAGTGAAGCAAATTTGATTATATTAGGTATACCAAATCTGAAACTGTAATGAAAACTTATGGGCTATGGCTGCTGAAAAGTTCATAGGCATTGAGATCGGTGGCACCAAGCTACAACTGGTCATTGGCGATGCTTCCGGTGCGATTGAACAGCACTGCCGCTATATCATTGATCCGTTGGACGGGGCTGCGGGCATCCAGGCCGATATTTCACTTTGTCTTGAGCAATGGAAGGACGCTGGTCTGGATCATATTGCGGCGGTTGGAGTGGGGTTTGGCGGGCCGGTAGACTGGAGGACAGGAACTGTACGGGTTTCTCATCAGGTGGGCGGCTGGGAGCGGTTCAACCTGAAGACATGGCTTGAGGAACTTACAGGCAGACCGGTTGCGGTCGACAATGATGCGAATGTGGCTGCGTTGGGTGAGGGGGTCCAGGGCTGGGGCAGGCAGTATGGTAAGCTTTTTTACATGACCCTGGGCAGTGGCATTGGCGGAGGGATGTTCTTGAACGGGCACATTTATCATGGCAGGAGCCCTGGTGAACTGGAGATCGGTCATGTGCGGCTGGATAAAAGCGGGACAACGCTTGAATCGAGGTGCTCGGGATGGGCGGTCAATGAAAAAGTAAGAAGCCATATCAATGCCAGTCCCGGTAGCCTGTTGTCACAGCTGGCAAATCCCGGCGGCGGGCCTGAGGCTGCTTTGCTAAAACCTGCGCTGGCCCGGGGGGATGGTGCGGCGTTGCGGATCATCGGGGAGATCGCTGATGACCTCGCCTTTGCGCTTTCGCATCTGGTCCATCTCCTGCATCCGGAGGTCATCGTTATCGGCGGGGGCTTGTCCCTTCTTGGAGAGGAACTCAGGGCACCGGTCGCTGCGGCGTTGCCGGGTTATCTGATGGGCTCATTCTTACCTGCTCCTTTTGTCCGGATTTCAGAATTGAGAGAAAATGTAGTACCGGCAGGGGCTATTGAACTTGCGAAACTCGCTTTAAAGCAAAATACTTATCGATCATGAAAGCCTTTTTAGAGGATTACATCAATGAACAGAGAGCTGCGCTGGAGTCTATTCCGCTTGATGAGGTGGAAAAACTGATCCGGCATTTCAAACATGCTTTGCAGGAAGACCGCCAGATATTTGTTTTTGGTAATGGCGGCAGCGCTGCCAATGCCTCCCATATGATCACAGATCTTGGAAAAGGAGCTTCTGACAAGACTTACCGGCGGTTCCGCTGTCTTTCCCTGAATGACAACTGCAACTGGCTTACCGCCATTGGCAATGATTATTGTTATGACGACATTTTCATCAGGCAGCTTCAGAATTATGCAAGGCCCGGAGATCTCGTCATTGTGATGAGCGTAAGCGGCAATTCTCCTAACCTGGTAAAGGCAATTGCCTGGTGTAAGGAAAACAAGATGTTTACTGTGGCAATGCTGGGCCGGAACGAGTCTAAATTGTCTGAGATCGCCGATCAGGTCATTGCTGTTGATTCTGTGCATTATGGCCGGGTAGAGGATTGCCATATGCACATCTGCCACATGGTCTGTTATGCTTTTATGGAAACAGAACACTTGCAGCGCAGCTCTAGCCGGAATGATGATTTATAATGTTTATCGAAAATTAATCTTGTATGAAAGAGAAAATAACACGCCGGGACTTTCTCGGCAAAGCAGCGGTACTGTCTGCCTTTACGATCGTCCCCAGGTACGTACTGGGTGGAACCGGTTATCTTGCACCAAGTGACAAAATTTCGCTGGGCTTTATTGGCTGCGGCAAGCAGGCTTTTGGTCTGAAGGGTGCCTTTTTGAATACAGATATGGCACAGATCACTGCTGCCTGTGATGTTTATGGCCATAAGCTCAATGCTTTTACAACGGAAGTAAATAAGTATTATGCGGATAAGCTCAATAGAGCTGACTATAAGGGTTGCAAGCCTCACGATGATTTCAGAGAAGTACTTGGCCGTAAGGACATTGATGGGGTGGTGATCGCTACTCCTGACCATTGGCATGCGGCTATGGCAGTACGCGCCGCAGCCGCAGGCAAGGATATTTATTGTGAAAAGCCGCTTTCGCTGACCGTTGCCGAGGGAAGGGCTATGGTCAATGCTACCAGAAAGCACAATAGGGTATTTCAGACCGGCAGCATGCAGCGCTCCTGGAAAGAATTCAGGGATACGGTGGAACTGGTCAGGGCAGGGGCGATCGGTAAAATAAAGACGATCAAAGTGAGTGTGGGTGGCCCCCCAAAACCTTATGACCTGCAGGGCCAAACTGTTCCCGCAGATCTGAACTGGTCAAGATGGCTTGGCCCAAATGAATATGTTGCTTATCATCCGGACCTTGCGCCTGCCTTAAAGGATGAGTTCTGGGGGCGCTGGCGTTTGTATAAAGAGTTTGGGGGCGGCGGCATGACGGACTGGGGCGCACATATGTTTGATATTGCGCAATGGGCCCTGGACAAGGATGACAGCGGTCCGGTGGAAGTGATCCCGCCTGATGGTAAGGACTATAAGTTCCTTACGTATAAATATGCGGATGGCGTCACCATGACCCATGAAGATTTTGGGATCACCAATGCGGTGAGGTTTATCGGAACCGACGGTCAGATCGATGTGGAAAGAGGAAAAATGGTCACTTCACCGGCTGTGTTAAAAGATAAGATCCCTGCTGCGGGTTCAGGTAAAGTTTACCGGAGTGAGGACCATTATAAAGATTTTCTGAATGCCATACTTAAACGCAGCAAGCCGGTTTGCGATGTGGAGACCGGGCACCGTACAGCCACCGTATGTAATATCGGTAATATTGCTTATGAGCTGAACCGGCCCCTGAAATGGGATCCCGTTAAAGAGAAATTCAATGATGCGGCGGCCAATGCGCTGTGCACACGGAAGCTGGGGAGGGAGTGGGGCATTAGATTATAGCCTTCGCTCACCGACCTGCTGACGCCACATCGAATAGTACAGCCCTTTTTGTCCGAGCAACTCTTCGTGCGAACCGGTCTCTGAAACTTTTCCCTTTTCTAGTACGAAAATGGTATCTGCGTGCATGATGGTTGAAAGCCGGTGGGCGATCAGGATCGTCATCTGCTCCCTTCGGCCGGATATTTCACGGATGGTGTTCGTGATCTCTTCTTCGGTCAGGGAGTCCAGGGCAGAGGTGGCTTCATCGAAAATCAGCAGCCGTGGTTTCCGGAGCAAGGCCCTGGCGATGGACAAGCGTTGCTTTTCACCACCCGATAGCTTCATGCCATTTTCTCCCAGTACGGTATTGAGGCCATGTGAGGCTCTTGCGATCAGGCCATTGGCTGAAGCTTTGGCGATCGCGTCGTCTATTTCTTCATCTGTTGCTGCCGGGTTTACAAAGCGCATGTTATCTTTAATGGAACCTGCATATAGTTGGGTGTCCTGGCTGACAAATCCGATCTGTCTTCTTAATGGATTGTATCTGATGCGGTCTGAAGACAATTCATTGAAATAGATATGGCCCTTTACAGGGGTATATAAGCCGACCAGCAGCTTCACCAGGGTGGATTTTCCTGATCCGGACGGTCCTGCAAAGGCAATGGTCTGACCCCTGCGTACTTCAAAGGAAACGTTATCAATGGCATTGTATCCGGCCGTCTGGTGCCTGAAAACTACATTTTCAAACCGTAACTGCTCAAGATCGCCGATCTCTACTGAATTTTCAGGCCGGGTTTCAATTGATTTGTTCATCAGCCTGTCAAAATTGGTGAGGGAAGCGTCTGCTTCCCTGTACAGGATGATCATATTGCCAAGATCCTGCAAGGGTGTGAAGATTGCGGTGGAGATAAACTGCATTGCGATCAGCTCTCCGGTGCTCAGCACTTTCCTGAAAATGAGCCAGAGCAGGATGAATAGAACGGATTGTTTGAGCAGGTTGAGCAGGTTTCCCTGCAGAAAGGACAGTAAGCTTACTTTTCTGGCTTTCAGCATTTCCAGTTCAAATATCTTGAGTGTTTGTTTATTCAACCTCCGGATCTCCGGAAAGGTAAGGCCCAGACTTTTGACCAGCTCAATGTTGCGCAGGCTTTCTGTGATCACGCCGGCCTGCGCATCTGTTTGCCGGTTGATATGACGCTGGATCGCTTTTATCCTTTTCGATACCAGTCCTGTCAGTGATCCCAGGAGCAGTACTCCTATAAAAAATACCGGCACCAGTAACCAGTTTTTGTTGATGCTGTACCAAAGCAGGAAGCCCATGCCGACCAGGGAGGAAAAGAGCACGTTGATAAAAGCATTAATGAAACGCTCGGAATCTGTTTTTACTTTTTGCAGTACTGCCAGGGTAGTTCCGCTCCGGCTTTCTTCAAATTCCTGAAATGATAACCTGAGCGTTTGTTTGAGGCCGTCATTGAAGATCTGCATTCCGAATCCTGCTACCGCTTTCCGTGTAATATACTCCTGGGATGATTTTGCAAGTTTGGCAGCAACGGCGATACCTAGTGCCAGCAGAAGCCAGGTCAATACTTCGCCGATCAGCTCATTTTCAGAAAGGCCTTTCTTATTGCTGGCATACTGGTCTATGATCTTTCCAAAGATCACCGGATCGAGCAGGTTTAAGAGCTGCGCTGCGGCTGCAAGTAAAAGTGAAAGGAAGATTAGTTTTTGATGTGGTTTAAGGTATTTCCAGAGTATCTTCATGGGCAACTGGTTTATGGTCATAACAATTGGCGGGCTGGATTGATTTGACCCGGGATACTTACCCTCAGACCTGGAGGCGCCGGGAAAATTCATGATTGCGTTTGTAATCCCATTTGTTAATGATGAATAGATATTTGTAAATTTTAAAGGAATTTTGATACGTTTTTTTTGAGTTATTATACCTATAAAAGAAATAAAGCAAACAATACGTAAAAAGTTTGATAAAGTCAAACATAATAGGTGTATTTTATATAACTTTGCTCAAACGCTCAATTCCCTTGAACTGAATATGACCGAATTAAAGAACGATTGCTTGCTAAAAGTGCAAAATTTAAAGGTTGCAACGGAGTCTTTGCTCATTAATGACTTTAAATCTAAGTGGATGATTGAGAATTACCTCAATTGTGTCGATGAGATCAAAATAAATCTTGAAAAGTTGTTGCTGATGATCCCTGATCAGGAAACGAATCTTCGCTAAAATGATATATTCTCGTGATACGGGAAGAAAATAAATTTGTTTATTACTGAGGTTAATGCTTTTCTGGCATTTACTATCGGTATCTATCCTATTGGTCAACATGGTATCAAAAGAGATCAATCAGGTGCAATTTTCCGGCTTCGGGAATCAGTAAGATTGCATAACAAATAAATGCCTTATTTATAAACAAAACAATATATCTTCATGATGAAAATTCCGGCAGGCATCCTGGTGATCAAACCTTTGCTGCTCCTTACTTTTTTTTTATTGATCCTTTCTGGTCAGGTGAAGTCCCAGAACCGGGGTATACACATTATTGAGCCCCTGGGTTTGGAACAGGTGAGGATAGAAGACGGTTTCTGGGGCCCTAAACTGAAGATATGGAATAATCATACTGTTTATGATGTCCTGGACAAGCTGGAAGGCAAGTATGAGCCTGACCGTGAGGATATTGTTAAAGAAAAGGAAAAAACGGGCCGTACCAGGAATGCTTTTCTGAACTTTGATCTTGTTGCACAGGGAAAAAAGAATATCGGCAGTAGTGACGGGCCTCCGTGGTATGATGGTCTTGTATATGAAAGTATCAGGGGTGCGGCAGATCTTTTGGTTGAATATCCTGATCCTGTTCTGGAGAAGAAACTGGATGGCTACATTGACCGTATTGCTGCCGCCCAGGCTACAGATCCTGATGGTTACATCAACACCTATACCACACTTAACAGGCCTGACCAGCGCTGGGGTTTAAATGGCGGTGATGACAGGTGGCAGCATGACGTTTATAATGCCGGTATGCTGGCTGAGGCAGGGCTGCATTATTATAAAGCCACAGGAAAGCTCAAGTTGCTGGAAGCAGCAGTTAAAATGAGCAACTATATGTGCAGGGAATTGGGGCCTGCACCCAGAAAAAATCTGGTTCCTGCCCATGCAGGCCCGGAAGAGGCGTTGCTTAAGCTTTATCAGCTTTTCCGGGACCAGCCCGGATTGAAAAAGCGATTGCAGGTCCCGGTTAATGAGAATGACTATTATACGCTTGTAAAATACTGGATTGAGCACAGGGGCGTATATGCTGATGCGGATGGTTCACGTAAGCGCCAGTCTTATGGCAGCTATAACCAGGATCATCTGCCTGTTTTTGAACAGCAGACCATTGAGGGGCATGCTGTGCGCGCGACCTTGCTTGCCACTGCTATTGCTGCAACTGCTGTGGAGAACAAGGATGAGCGGTATATCCGCACAGCGAATATCTATTGGGACAATATGGTCGGAAAGCGCATGTTCATTACCGGCGGACAAGGGGCTATTGCTGATGATGAGAAATTTGGCGCTGATTATTTTCTTCCTGAATCTGCTTACCTGGAAACCTGTGCTGCTATTGGTTCGGGGTTCTTCAGCCAGCGGATGAACCAGCTTGAGGCTGACGGAAAATATATGGATGAGTTTGAGCGTGTGATTTATAACAATATGTTGTCTGGTGTGTCCCAGACGGGAGACCATTACCACTATGAGAATCCGTTGGCCGGTACCGATAACAGGCGTTGGGCATGGCATAGTTGTCCTTGCTGCCCTCCTATGTTTTTGAAAATGATCGGTGCATTGCCCGGGTATATTTATGCCAGGGATAAAGATAACTTATATGTGAACTTGTTTATAGGTAGTGAAGCGCGGGTTAGAATTAATAAAAAGACCGATGTGCTGCTCAGGCAAAGGACCGGTTATCCGTGGAATGGAAATGTCATGATTGAAGTTGCTCCGGCAGTTACAACCGAATTTGGCATTAAGATCAGGATACCTGGATGGGCACAGCGCAAAGAAAATCCTTTTGACCTTTACCGGTCCCAGATCAGAGGATCGGTCTCTTTAAAAGTTAATGATGAGCAGGTTCCTGTCAATATCGTAAATGGTTATGCCTCGGTCAGCAGGAAATGGAAGAAAGGGGACAAAATAGAATTGGTACTGCCGGTGGAGCCCCGTATTGTTTTGCCGAATGAAAAGATCAAGACTGTTGCGGGAAAAATGGCGCTTGCTTCCGGTCCGGTCATTTACAGTATAGAAGGTATTGATCATGCGAACCTCAATGAATTGACATTCGATTCCGGCATTCCGCTTAATGTAGTGTTCAAGCCTGAACTGGTTGGGGGGATCAATGTGATCAGCGGAAAGGCCAGTAGTAAATCTGGTCCGGTTGCGTTTACAGCAATCCCGTTTTATGCAGTTGGCAACAGGGGGGAGGCGCCGTTCAAGGTCTGGCTTCCTGTTGACAAATGAAAATGAATCACCCTGGAAGCGCTATGATTCCAGGGTAGTTTCTTAAAGGGTGTCAGTTTTCATGGTATCTGTGCCAAGCGCTGAGGTAGTATCTGCCGGAGCAGGGCTCATAGTAGCCGTATCCATCACTGCGCTGTCTGTCATCAGGGAATCCTGATTGTTCCCGTCATTGTTGTTAGAGCCGCATGCGTTTAATAACGCGATGCATGCGAAAATGCTAAAGGCTAATAATGTCTTCTTCATAGCACTGAATTTTAGGATTAATGATTGTATAATTAGTTGTTTTCTTGTAACGCTTTATTTGATAACAACTTACTGTTAAGAAAGTTCTCTTTTAATTTATTCCTCTGGTATACTGTTTTCTTTTGGACATCTGGCGGGGAGCGAAAAGAATCCATAAAAAGTATGGCTTCTGATCAATCAAAATACCCAGACAGTTAAAATAGTCAATCCGGGTTGGATAAATTTTAAAAATTTAATGTTAAATTGCTTAAGCAAAGCTTGTTAAAATGAATCGTATAAAGGTTATCATTGGTACGCTGGCCGTTCTTGTCCTGCTTTTTCAGGCTTGTGGTAAAAGTGGTCTTCCCGAGGAACCTAAAAGATTATATTTTGCAAATAAGTTAAAAAAGGAAACGCATCTGACTACCGGTCAGAATACCACCAGTTATTTTTATAATGAAGACGGCACAATCAGCAGGATAGAGCAAAGGGCTGATGGTAAAATAATTATGCTTTTTCAATATACTTATGCAGATGGGCGGTGCGCTTTATTGAAGGTGTCGGGAAGTTTAGATAAAGCGGCTTTAAATACGGGTATAACTTATACCTATAGATATAACGGCGAAAATATTATTGAAGTGCAGGCAGACAGCTTTTCAGCGCAGCAGGAGGAGACCCGGTTGAGTGAGCTTTATACATTTAGTTATGATGCAGGAGGATTTGTGCAGTCCTGCAAAAAGGAACAGATCGGAGCGGATACCAAAAAATTAAACGTAATATCAAGATTTACAACCGATATCAGGGGTAACATTACACAAATTGATGAGGATCATTACACTGATGGTGCAGTGACTTCTACCGTTACAGAGATCATGTTATATGATAACCAGATCAATCCCAGATTCCAGCTGGTTTCTCCGCTCCGGTTTGCAGAGTTTTTTAGCCCGAACAACATTGGCAGGCATAACTATCAGAATGCAGGGCCCGGGCCGGTATCGTTCCGCCGGTATACCTATATCTATAATTCTGCCGGATTTCCGGTCGATATTTCTTATACCCAGGATATTGGGGATCCTTACCATGAGCTGCTGGAATACTATTAACTAGCTGGCAGGTGAATCCATGCTGCGTTTTGCTGTGATACACCAGATCAGTTCACTGATAAATTTCTGAGCTCTTTTGTCGGTTGCTTCCTTGTCTCTTGGGACACCATTCTCATCATAATTGTTCTGGACCTGTGGCACAGGAAACATTGCCGGCACGACCCAGGCCCCGATCTTCCACAGTGAAAACAGCAGGGATGTAGTGACCTGTGCTCCGCCGAACGGCCCGGCTGATACCGTGGTCATGGCAATGGGCTTTCGCTGCCATTCTTTATAGAGCAGATCAACGACATTCTTTAGACTGGCCGGATAGCCTCCGTTATATTCGGGAGTGACCAGTAAGATGCCGTCTGCGTGATGAATTCTTTGCTGAAAATCCAGAATATCCTGAGCGGGATCCGGCATGTATTGGAGCCGTTCATGAAATACAGGGAAATCATAGCTGGCGAGGTCAATCATATCGACAGTTGCCAGATCATGCGCTTTAATATAGTTTTCAAAATAAAGGGCGACCCTGTGGCTGTTCCGCCCTCTGCGGACACTTGCTGAAAGTATTGCGATGTGCATCATAATCGATCGATAAACCGGGTTGAAATTAGCGAAAATTATCAAAAATCATTTCAGCTTTTTCCCTTCATTAATTACCGCCTGGTTGACTTCCCTGATTCTCTCTGCCTCCATTTTCTCAAAGGCGCGGTCGTAGGTCAGGACACCGTTTATCTCATGTTCTACATCCGTGGTCTGTGTATAGACTGCTGCGCTCAGCCCCTTGTATTTCATGAGTTGTTCTACCTGGTCAAGCAAG
>Ga0222419_100195_pt1 | contig 96917 bp, 58 predicted proteins | sample 1B20Ametagenome_FD_182474 | JGI IMG/M metagenome (GOLD analysis project Ga0222419, IMG submission 182474) | Enriched microbial communities from leaf-cutter ant dump, University of Wisconsin, Madison, United States - 1B20A (version 2) | ecosystem: Environmental > Terrestrial > Nest > Insects nest...
ATAACGATCCATAAATAATGCAACTATATTCCCAAAAAGTTTGTGGTGTAATCTTCATAGAACATTTCGATCGGAGAGCTATCATGCCCTTCAAATCCAAGAAAGACGACAAAACCCGGTTGCAGCATCCCAGCGACTGCGAACGTGGTCCCTAATCCGACAAAACCCGGTTATAGCATCCCAGCGACTGCGAACGTGGTCCCTAACCCGACAAAACCCGGTTACAGCATCCCAGCAACTGCGAACGTTGTCCCTAACCCGACAAAACCCGGTTACAGCATCCCAGCGACTGCGAACGTGGTCCCTAACCCGACAAAACCCGGTTGCAGAGTATAAATAACGTTAATTCAGGATCGTTCTACTAGAATCATTAGTGCAGCCGTCGATTTTATTGAAAACAATTACACAAAAAAAATAACGCTTGAACGAATCGCAAGCGTTGTCAGCGTCAACAAATTTTATTTGTCTCACCAATTTATGGACGTTCTCTGAAATTTCGGCACATTGAAACAGATGCTTGGCCCCCTGATCGCCGACTGATCCATAAATATACTTACGGCTTTAACCCCGGAATATGATTCAGGCCGACAGTCGCCCATTTGGCAATGAATTCTCCCCTGCCCCAGAAATTGGGGACGCCCATTGCGGGATCCTTGAGACCGGCATTAAAGATCATGCTGAGGATGGCCATCGCGGTCTCGCCCGGATAGGCGTCGGTGACGGAAACCCGCGCCGTCCAGGGGTCCAGTCCAACGGCCATCAGTTCCAACCAAGCGTCGTTCATCTGATAACCCTTCGCCCTCAGTACGTGCGCGGCCGTATAGGAACTGAGTTCGCCTACCTCCAGCATCGATCTTAGCACAATCTTGTTCTGACTCCAGCTTTCCCCCAGCCTGCTCGTGCTGTTATGCCACGCCTGCGTAGACGTGATCGCCTTCAACCCATCCCATACCGCTTTGGCGTTATCTTTTGGGCCCATCCCTGCAGCAGACGGGCAAGAATACAGGAAGAAGGCTACGTCCGACAAATCCATGGGGTACTGCTCCATGTTGCCGGCGTTCCGGTTAGCCTTGGCACGGGTAATGGCGAGCGCAACCGCACCGATCTCCCGCCTCGGCACAAGACTCATGATGGAACAACCGTACTCGGCCGCAGGGGCCCCCCGGTACTCCCCGGCAGGAACGATGTCACTGTCGTAAGCGACGCGGGGTGGTGCCATGGCATAGGCGACTTGATCTAGCGTATAGCCACCCGCGTAGAGATTGGACGCGATTTCTTCAGCGGAGAGGCGTCGTATTTTACCATCCCAGTGCATCGATAAGCCATAAGCGGCCTCCCTGATCGGTTTATCGATCTGTTTGTAGCCACGCACGACGTCAATTGCGTCGGACGATATCGCGTGGAAGAGTTCCACTGGGGTATACCCGGCCTCATCCATGATCGAAACCCGCTCCACGATGGGGACATCCCAGCGGCCCAACACATAATGGAAAGAATCCGCGGCGGTAAGGCCGAGCTGTTTCAAGACTGGATAAACACTCTCATCTTTAGGTTCGAGCTGCAGAACCCAAGTCACAAGCTGACTAGTCGAAAGCCCAGCCTTTCTCAGCAAAAGTGCCTTCTCCCCTAAGTTCATGTTCGGATACAGGTACGTCAGCGCATCTCTCAGCTCGCCCGGTTGCGAACCCGAGCTGTACATCTCTTTCAAGACGTTGCCTAGGTCTGTCACTTCGAAAAGAACGTGAGAAATCCAGGCCGGGTACTTGTAGACATCAGGTCCGCTCCACCGAAGCTTTATAGCGTTTATCACCTCGGTACGTGTGTACCCCAGGGCCTTCAGTTGCGTGGCACTTTCCTGCCAACCGAGGTTGCCTGGATATGCGAGCCAATCGGCTATTCGGTACGAACTGGCGCCGGCCTCCACCTTCAATCGCAACCAGTCCACCAAGGCCTCCGAATGCGAGATTGCATATGCCGCCGCCACACCAAGCAGCATCTCATCCGCCGGGATTGGGGCAAAGTCCCTCATAAAATCAAGGCTCGCCCCCGGAGAGAACTGGGCGTCATGCAGGACTTCGGCGACCTCGGTCCAGGAGAAAGACCACTGGCGCAGCATATAGACTTGGTCAGACGGCGTCAGATTCGCCCCTATGGCTTGCAGCACCGCCAACGGTTTGGCGACGGTATCGACTACGCCGTAGACATCTGTCAGCACCAGGGCCAAAGAGCGATAGGTGCCGGCCGACCATTTCGCCTCGCCGCAGTAAGCGGCCAAAATCCCCTGCAGCACCTCGGCCTGGCTGTAGCCGGCTCCCTTCAGGTTCCGGGCCGCAGTTTGCAGATCAAGACGGTATACCTGCTTCAGCATCCACGCGGCGGCCGCCGCCGTATCCCCCTTGGTGCGGGCGCCGCTGGCAACCGTCAGAATGACATCTACCCCATAAGCCGTTCCGACGGCCTCGGCCGCCGCTTGCTCGGAGAAGCGATTCCCCGATAGCGCAGCGGTGGCGGCGGCGGCATCCAGGTTGTATAGGCTGCGGATCGCCAGGGCAATTTCCAGTGCGTCATACGCATCCAGCTCGATTGCAAATTGGCGGGGGGTAAATCCTTGGTTGAACATATGGGCGCCGAGCTCCGCAGCCGTGACATTGGCCGCCTTGTATATGGATGAATTCAGACCGCCGCTGGCTCCATCCAGGCAGCCGATAATCTCGGCGATGGGATACCCGGCCGCCCGCAGACCGGTAAGCATGCGGATGTACCGATCGCCGTTCGGATAGCCATTATAAAACGTCATCATGACATCGGCCACGTAGTCAATGGCGAGCCCCTCGGCCCGCAGGGCGTTGACGAGCCCCACAGGGTCGAGCTCCGAATGATCCCTTAAAAGCTGCCCAACATCATACGCGGATAGCGGCAGATCGTTCGCAAGCCGTACCAAGGCGCCATTGCGAATCCAGCGCGCCAGGCTCTCCGGCCCCACGCCCCAAAGGGCGGCCACGCCCGCAATGGTCTCATCGACATCATAGGCGTAACTCACCGCATAGACAATCGGCTCGCGTTCGACTGAATACGCGGCTTGCAAGCCTTGGATGGCCTCCGCGGCCGTATAATCCGCTGCCCGCAGCCGAGCAGCTACCGCGTAGGCCGGAACCCCGCCGCTGTAACCCGTTATAAAGGAGCGTACCGCTATTGTGACCTCGGCTACGTCATAACCTGCCGCCTTGAAAATACCGGCACTCGTTTGGTCCAAATGACCGGCGGCGCCGATCTCTTCACGTAAATACTGCGAAGCTGCGGCAATCCCGACCCCGGCCTTCCTGAAGGCCGCAACGACCTCGTAAAATGGCTGGCCGAAGGTCGACAACAGAAGATTCCCCAAGTTTCGCAGCGACAGGCCAAACACGGGGTGGAGGACCTGGGCCGCCTCGTCCATCGAGTACCCGGCCTGGTGCAAGGCCGCGCCGGCCTGGGCCGCCGTCAGGTAAAAGGTGCGTTGCAAGGCGCGGCCGATCTCATCGAACGCCATGCCTGCTGCCTTCAGCCCCTCGGCGGTAGCGCTCGGGCTATAACCCGACGCCAGAATTTGCATCAAGTCATCCAGCCCATAACCTGCGTCCAAGAGCAGGTGATAAGCCTGCTCTGCCGTGTAAGTGCGGCCAACGAGCATCGTGGCGATCGCTTGGGCCTCGTGTCCAGCCGCCCGCAGGAGAGGGAGAATGTCCGGGATCGTCAACCCGGCAAAGCCCGCCTCGAGGGCCGTTGCGATTTGCGCGGCCGTGTAACCGGCCCCGGTCAGCGCATTCGTTGCCGCGGCCGCACCGACATCCTCGTGCGCAACAAGCGCCGCGGCGACTGATTCCGCACCATAGCCCCCCGCCGCCAAGGCCCTTGCCCCGGCGGACGGATCGCTATTATATACCGTTATCAGGACTTCCAACGCAATGTCGGCGGGAGTACCCACGGCGAAGAGCGCCTGAGCCGCCGTGTCATCTGTCGCTCCGTAAACCGTTTGCAGCGATGCTGCTACCATCCGCCCGTTCTCCGTCGCTGTCTCGACCAAGTTGGCCGCGCTCAAAGCTTCGGCAGCCTGTGTGGCAGTCAGGCGAAGGTCGGCAAGAGACTGGGTGATCGCCAACACGTTATAATCCGCCCCATACAACAGTGCCGGCGCTTGGGCAACAGGCACATCGAAGCGCAGCTCCAGCACGGTGACAACCGCTGAACTATCCAGACCGGCGTGGCCGAGTGCGGCCGCTATATCGGCGGCGGTTGAGCCGGGGTATGCCGCCATCACTGCCGTGGCGATCTCGCTCGCCGGGTACAGAAGGGCAGCCAAACCCAGGGCGATTTCATTCCGACCGGCCCCTAGCTGCGTCTGCAGTTCCTGACCGATCCGGGCAATCGTCTTACCTTGCCCCCTTAGGAAAATAGCGAGACCCTCTACATGGGAAAGATGGGGCACCGCCAGGAACGGAATCTCTTCCAACTCACCATGGTCTGCCGCCTGGATGGAACCGGGGATATAGGTGAGCACAATAGAGCCACCCTCAATTGCCGTCGCCAATCCCAGGACCAGTTCGTTGCTGTTGCTGCCAGCCTTCGCGCTGGTGAAGGACTGGGTGGCGCCATCCACGATAACGGTAAAGCCGGCAGATGCGTTAAGGGGCACTGCCATTGGCTTATCGAAGGCAAGCAGCAGATTGGTGCCGTCGGCAGATATAAACGCGCCGGTCAGCACCGGCGGCAAGCCGAAGCCAAAGCGCACCTCACGCAAGAAATCATGGCCGGCCTTGACCAGCGATAAGTCGTAGACTTGGCCGGGGGTCAACGCTGCTTGTGCCTTGTAAGTGACGCCCATATCCGCCGTCGTTAGGCCCGTAATTGCCAGTGGCGTCTGGCTGCCAATCGGCGTAAGGAGTAAATCCGTTAAGCTCAACCCGTCCACCGCCGGAGAAAAGGCCAAGGTGAAGCCTTCACCCGTGACAGCTGTGATTACGGGCGTTACCCCCAAGGGGAACGCCACACTTACCGGCTCAGCCTCCAGATCGGGTGCATCCAGGGCCAAGCTGTACGTCTGTCCACCCGGCAAATCGATCTTGGCTTCCCACGCTTCCCCATTAAAATTTCTGGCAAGGGCGTAGGGTCTGAACACCGCATTTTGCTCATCCGTGAGGATAACATCCTCAGGCGTAAGGCCAGGGACGGGCCGATCCAGGTGCAAGGTGAAACTGCCTGCTTGCACATCGCTGACGCCCAGTGTGACACGATAGGGCAACGATGCCGCAATCGTAGGACCCAGGTTAAAGAATGCTTTCGTCAGAGAAATGCCAATCGAGGCGCCATCCGGCAGTGATTCGGCCGGGCGCAGCAGGTAGCTGGCGCCTCCATTGGTGCTGGTCGCAGATGCCAGATCAAACTGCAGCCCGCCCAGGCCCCGCAGGTTGAAGTTACTGGCGACAAGACCCGGCAACGCCGGGGTGAACTTGAGGATGATTTCCTCCGCTGTAGCGCTGATCACGCTAACTGTCGGCGGCGGCACCTGTATAGCAGCCGGCACCCCAAAGTAATAGCCGGTCGGCTGCACCCGCAAATGATGACGACCACCGGGCAGCAGAGCCGCCGTCGCCATATAAGTTGAACCGCCATCCGGAGTGGTCAGCCCAGTCACAACCACCTCGGCGCCGTCTGGATCCGTTAGCAGCAGATCAGCCGGAACCAGTCCGTCCACCGCCGGATTGAGCGTGAAGGTGAAGCCCGTTTCAGTCAGAGTCGGCGTAATACCTTGGCCGATGATCAAGTTGAGGTTAATCACTTCCGAGATTGCGGCATAGCCATAGGGTTTGATATTGATGCGATAGTTGTGGCCATAGACCAAATCTGCCGAAACGGTGTAAGTTCTGCCGCCGTCGATGCTGCTGAGCGCGCTCGGCGTAATTTCTTGGCTGTTAGTAGTATCAATAATCGTTAGCTCAGAAGGGCGCAGGTCTGCTACGGCCGGGTCAAAGACCAGGGTGAAACCGGTGTTCGTCTCTGCCTCCACCGTGAGCTGGCTTGAAAGGAACACGGCTCGGACCGATAATTGTTCAAATTTAAAGCCATTCTTCGTCAGTTGCAAATCATAGAAGCTGTTCGGGGCGAGTTCAGCCGCGATCAGATAGGACGCGCCCGAATCGGCCGTGGAAACAGACTGTACGGCGATCTCCCGACCCTGCCGATCCTTCAGACTTATGTCAGCAGGCGTCAGCCCCGGTACCGCTGATGAAAGATCGAGGGCAATGCCTGCAAACCAGGCAGCCGCGGTTTGTCTGACGGCCAGCGGCACAGTCACATCATATCCGTCACCAAAGTGATAACCGAAGGCTTCAGGCTGTACCGTATAATTTGTACCTCCGAGAAGCATCGCCTCAATCAAGTAAGTTGCGCCATTGTTACGAGCAACCATATAATTGATCGTTGCGGGATGGCCCCGCTCATCCATTAACGTGATGTCGCTTGCTTTCAGTCCCGGTACCGCCGGATTCAAGTTGAGGGTGAAACCATCCGTCGAGGCATTGCTGATCGTACCGCTAACGGCAAAGGCGGGCGCCACTACCTCCACCGACGGAATTTCATAGCCGAAACGATCTGACAACGTAAGCTTGTAGGTCTCACCGCCCCGCAGAGCAATGCCGGATCGGTAGGTGGCGCCGCCGTCCATCGTCTCCAGTGTTTCCCCAAAGTCTATGACGGACTCTCCTCGGGAATCGGTCAAGTGCAAATGGCCTGCTGTCAAATCTGGTATCGCTGGATCGAGATGAAGGGTGTAGCCGGTCACATCCACCTGACTGATGTTCAGGGTCACCCGTTGTGTAAAATCAACGATCTTGGTTGCGCCAAAGTTGTAGCCCGCCTTGCTGATGGTGAAGTAATTCGACCAGCCTGGGCGGAGCGCCGCCGCCACTTCATAGGTGTTTCCGCCATCATGGCTCTCCATCGATTGGATGGATAATGGGGTCTGATTATTCTCCAATAATTGAATATCGCTCAGCTTCAACCCGTCCAGAGCAGGACTCAATTGGAATGTGAAGCCTGTTGCAGTTGCTTCGCCAAGTTCAACGGCTTCCTCTACGGTCGGTATCATAAAAAGTTGCGACTGCCAGAATTTGTACCCATACCGCGGGGAGATCTCCATATAATACTGCTGGTCCCATTCAAGGTTGGTCGTGACCGTATAGGCCTCGCCACGCTCAACGACAGCCATCGGATGAACGCACTTCAACGTCCTCCAATTGCAAACGCTAAGGTCAGTTGCCGTCAGATTGGGTACCATGGGGTCCAGCGTTACGGAAAATCCTGCTGTACTGATATCCGTAACATTCATTTGCGGGCTTATATCATCGGGACTCACCAGAGCCGGGTCAAAGTAAAAGACGAAACCGGCTTTATCGATGCTCAAGAGGTAGCCCATTCGCAACACCAAAGCCGGATCAGCATCCACCCGGTAAGTGGCGCCGCCATCATGGGTTGAAAGGGACAGACCGGCAACAGCCCGGTTCAAATTTGTATCCCATAGCGTCAGATCGTTTGCAGCAAGTCCTTCAACAGCAGGGCTTAATTGAAGGTTAAAACCGTATATGGAGGCTTGACTGATACTGGCGCTCACGGCTTCAGCCACCTCAGACAGCTGTATGGGGAGACCAAGGATGTAATAGCCCGGAGTGTAGTTGTTGATCGCAAGCGTATAGCGCTGTTCAACGCTTAGATTCGCAGCAATGTTATACTTTGTTCCGTTGGTGTTCAGAATGCTGACAGGCACGAGGTCACCGTCTGACGTCGACAGACGGATATGCTCAGTTGTCAGTATTAGACCCGCAATCGGTCCATTAAGTGTAAGGGTGAAGCCTGAGGTAGAGACGTTGCTGAGCGCTGCCTCAGGCGTCCAAGGTGCTGTAAACGTTACCGGGGGGCGCCCGACCGCTCCCGGAGCCGTCACACTGATGGTGTAGTCCTGTCCCTGTAACAGATCGAAATTAACGCTATAGCTGGCGCCGCCGTCGTCCGTACGGATCGATTTTACGTCATAAATGATTCCGGACCGAACCACCCACACTTCACTTTGCTTTAAATTGGGCACAGGCGGGTTGAACCGCAAGGTAAAACCGTGCGGATGCACATCCGTAACTTCCATCGGCGCCTCATACAACGCGCTCACCGGATCGCCAAAATCGTATCCATCACGTGCTAACGTGAACGTATATACGGTGTTATCCTCATAGTTCGCACTAACGGTATAGGTCGAGCCGCCATCTTGACTTGCAACTGCCGCCAAGTGAACCTCTGGCTGCAAGCTGATATTAGCTGCAGTAAGGCCAGGCAGCGCAGGGTTGAGACTTAAGATAAAGTCCTTTCCCCCGGCTTGAATGCCGACACTCACTTCGCTGATCGGCACAACCACCAGGGCGCTGTCACCAAAGCTATACCCCTCTTTGTCAAGATGAACCGAATACGATTGCCCTCCCGACAGCGACGCCTTCACGATATAAGTTGCCCCGTTATCGGCGCTGCTCATCGTCGCCCCGCTGACAGGCCGATTGTCCGCATCGCGCAAATCCAGATCTGCTGCAGTCAAGTCAGCTACTGTCGGACTAAGCGCTATTGTGAAGCCGCTGACCGACGCATTGCTGATCGTTGTCTCCACCTGGACGACAGGCGCCACAACTTCCGGAGCGGTTATCGTTAACGGATCGCCGAAATCATAGCCATACTTGGCAATCGTGACGAGATAGCTTTTGCCGCCAACGAATGCTGCTTGAATATTATAGAGCTTGCCATCATTCGAACTGTCCACCGAAGTGACCGCCACAATCTGACCGCCTGCCTCCTGAATGGTCACATCAAGTCCCGGAACCGCATGATCGAATACTAACGTAAAACCGCCCGGCGATACGTTGCCGACAACTGCGTGAATCGAAATAGGCACTACCGTTACAGTCGCAGTCAGGGGAGCAGGACTGCCTTGCCAAGCAGGAGGCAACATCACGTTGCCAATTGCCGTGTAGGCGCCTATAGTGGATTCATTATAATGGATAATATTCCAATCGATCGCGGCCATGTCCTTCTCGTATACAGCACCCGTTACCCCGATTGATTGCGGCAATGCCGCATGTGCCGCCAAACTCGAAGTCCCCCACGGCACGGACACGTCGAAGACAGCCGGCTCGTCGGTAGAGACATACTGAATCACTTGCTCTGCCGGCGTTACACTAATCACGTTAACATGCGCGACATAGACAGCGTGATCCGCAAGCACGAAATACATCGCTGCGGTTCCGACATGCCAATCTGTTGTTACATATTGGGTGCCGTAGTCATCTTCATCCGACAGTTCGACAATGAAGCCGTCCTCATGCACTCGGAAGGCTTTTTCGACATAATCGGCTCTTAAGTCCGCTCCGTTAATCGTCAACCCAACCGCATAGCAGCCATCCTTAACGGACGTCCAGTCCAGCAGTTGATTCGCCTGTACCTCGCGGAAGTCTATCCGGGCATGATCGAAAGCGTCTTTGCCCGTAAAAACAGCACCGGCTTGCGGCGGTCCCTGGAAGGTTACGGTTGCTTCCGTTGCTTGTTCCCACTCGATCGTTGCCTCGTATTTCACTCCTTGTTTCGTTGTGATGCGCAGGTGGAGATCCGTTGTATCCTCGGACAAGGAAATCCAGAAATCCTCGTGCGGATAATCCAATAAATTTTTCGTCTCTTGACCTTCGATTGCGATGGTCGATCCGCTAAGATCAATCTTGGCTCCGTCATACATCAGGCTGTATTTCCGAGCAACTGCCGCCTGGCCCGAGCCTTGGAAATCAGGAACGACAGCCGCCTCTCCCGAAACCCAATTGGCTGGGAGCGCCTCCTCATTATGGTCATCGGGATTCCCGCCGTCGTTTCCGGGCGGTATAATAACCGGAGGCGTTGTCGGCGTGCCTCCTTGATTGCCGATTGGGGCAGAGCCTGCCTGCCCCGCTGATACGAGTTCATTCGGCTTTCTCTCAAAGATCGATCCTTCCGCATTCACTTCAGCGATGTGAATGATCCCATTGCCCGTCACATCGGAGGCCGCATTCAGGATCATTCGTGCCACAGATGCAGCATTTTGTACATGAACCTTTGTTCCTTCAGCCTGCTCATCAATGTCGAGGTTCTGTACGGAACCACTCCTGATTTCCACGGACACACCCGGGGTTTGAACGCGTACATGCTCAAAATCACCTGACAATATCACATTTCCATCATTCGTCAAAACGATAGAGATAGGACCAAATCCTTCATCCGACAGATCTGCCTCTTCTAAATTTGCACCGGAATAAAGGATAACCTCTCTTACAACGGTTGTGCCGGAAACAACAACCCTGATGTTGCCATCCGCCTTGTCGATGACGACCTGGTTTAAGGTGGAATGATTCACATGTACGCTGTTGCTCCCGCCGCCATTCACCGTAGTCAATCCATATACGGTGACATGGTTCAGGGTAACATCGCCTTCCCCAATCCCTTTGTCCAATAGAAGGTTCCCATGAATGACCATATTCTGCAACGTAACATCAGGAACCCTTACTACAACATCCCCCTTAATCATTTGAGGCTCATTTCCATCCCCGGATCCATATACACCCGGTTGATCAAATACGACCGTTTGATGTGCCGATATTTTTTTAGTCCGATCTAAAGTTACAACCGCTTCAGCTCGGGTTATCGCATCATTCGGTTGAAAGGCCCCATTCGGATAACCGCTCATAACCCCGGCCTCCACAACGGATGCAATTGCCCCTTTGCTCCACAATGCCATACGGGCCGCATCCGCAAACGATTGGAGGGTGCCCTCGGGATTTGCTGAGCTTATCCCCAATATTGTGGCGACTACAACCGCAACCTCCTGTCGGCTGATTGGATGGTTCGGACGAATCGTACCATCCGGATAACCCGAATAATAGCCGACTGCCACGGCTGTGGCGATCTCACCAGCAAACCACTCATCGGATACGTCTGAGAAATCAATGATCGCCATCGAATCAAATTGAAAAACACGATTCACCATGGACGCAAATTCCGCTCTCGTAATCTCTCGATTCGGGCGTACTGTCCCATCCGGATAACCCGACAGCCAACCTTGATCCAGCCAACTCTGCATCTGATCTTCTGCCCAATGTCCCTGAATATCGCTGATTGCAGCTTCTTCATCAACCGTGACTGCTCTGTTGGACGCATCAATAACCGAAGCAAACGAACTGGTCAGCAGTGCAGCAACCAAGAGTACAAGGAGCGGTCTAATCTTACGATTAAAGGGATTTCCATAAGTTATAAACAACTCGCAGACCTCCCTATTTTCATTATTGAGTCCACCTTAAAATGTACCGATTCATGGAACAGGTCTCAAGCAACCAAAGTTGTTTTTTTCGACAACCTTTAACCTTGCGCATTGAAAAGTAGTCTATCAAAAGGACTTAAATAAAAGATGTCGAAATTTATACTATCAAATTGTTAAGGATTGATTTTATGATCCATCCTTGGATAATGTCTGAAAAGACCCGGGTTCCATCTCGCAGAGAATATAGCTTAATTCGTCCCCGTCTGGAATTAAAGCTGCAGCAATCCCTTGATCATGTCTTGACTTTGATTACTGCGCCTGCCGGTTATGGAAAGACGACTTTGGCAAGCGAATGGATTGCGCGAAATCAAATAGGTGCAGCATGGGTTTCATTAAGTGAAGGGGACGACGCCTGCTTCTGGCATTATCTCGTGTTTGCGATCGACACCATCATCCCTGGCTTTGCGCAAACCTTGCAGCCTGTTCTTGATTCTTGCCATTCAGATTCCCTGGAATTGGCGATTTCATATATGGTTCAGGAACTAAGTCAGCATCCTGCACCGTTCGTCCTCGTATTGGACGATTACCATTCCATGAAGGAGACCAGGAATCATGACGGAGTACGTTTCCTCCTCATGCATTTGCCTAAGACTGTGCACCTGATCATCATTGGACGTTATCCTCCGCCCTTTCCATATGCTCGTCTCCGGACACTTGGACATTTATGCGAAATAGATATGAACGAACTGCGGTTTTCACCTGATGAAACGGCGGAGCTTTTTGATCGTTCCATCAAGCTGCCGCTGTCGCCTGATGATGTCAGCTTGCTATGTGCAAAAACAGAAGGATGGGCAGCAGGCTTAAAGATGGCTTCGCTTTACTTGCAGAATCAGGAAGATTACGCGCAGATTATCCGCGAATTCTCGGGAACTCATCGATTCGTCATGGATTATTTATTGGACGAGCTATTGAATCGGCAACCGGAGCATGTGCGCATTTTTTTATTGCACACCTCGATATTGGATCGGTTCTGTGCCTCACTTTGCTTCGCCGTAACGGAGAATATAGCAAGCTTCGACTTGCTCAAGACGCTGGAATCGACAAACCTGTTCATCGTATCCTTGGACCAGAACCGAACCTGGTTCAGGTATCATCATCTGTTCGCAGAACTGTTAAGAGAACTGCTCCCTCAGCACGTAACGTCCGATCAACTCATCATGGCGCATAAACGGGCTTACATCTGGTATGCTGAAAGGCAATTATATAAAGAAGCTATTCCGCATGCTTTGGCAGCGAAGGATCATGAGCAAGTCGTGATCTTCATCGAACATTTGTTGGCCGTATTGGATCAGACTGTTCAAAGCTTGGTTCTTCAAGATTGGTGGCAACCATTCGACGTACAACTGTTCATGAACCGGCCGAAAGTATTCATCTATCTGGTAAGCACATTGGTATTGTTCGGGAGAACAAGCCATGCGATTCGCCTGCTGGACGATGCTGAAAGCCTGATGGCAACGAATCAGCAGCAGTGGACAGATGATGTGCTTCACATGCTTAAGAAGAGTATGACTGCAATGCGCGGCGTGATTAACATCTCGCTTGATTATAGTTGCCTGTTGGATCATATAGATGATGTTGTCACGCTAATGAAATGGAGCGGGAAGCAAACCGACTTCCTGAATCGAGGCGAGGCAAGTATAATTCGCGGACATATTGGATTTGGCGGGAGAATAAAGAAAAGCTTTGAGCTGTATACCAAGCTTAACTCCGATCCGCAGCGTGCTAAATTTTTCTATGACAATCTTGATGGACATGTACATGTGATCCTCGGAGATATCTATTATGAAAAAAATGAATTGAAAATTGCACGAGACCAGTTGATTAAGGGTATGCATTACGTAGAAGCAGCAAAAAATCCGGCTATTCTTGTCCCCGCCTATTATTTGAAGGCCAAGCTCGCGCTTGCACATGGCAACGTCGAGGACGCCTTAACGATCCTTCGCGAGGCAAAGCAACATGTTCAATTGCTAAAAGCCCCTCGCTGGCAAAGTATACTCGAAGCGGCCATTGTTCGCATTCAATTAAAACGTGGAGTACTCGAAGAAGGTATGATGTGGGTACAGCGCCGGTTGATGCATGTAACAACCAAGCCCAACCTGGTCAATGAATTTGAGAATATTACGTTTGCCAGAATGTTGATATCGCAGGAAAAACCGAAAGAGGCATCGCATTGGTTGACGCAGTTGCTCCATCTGGCTAAAAACGGAGGACGTTACGCAAGTGTTGTCGAAATCTTGCTGTTGCTCGCACGCTGTTGGCAAAAACGCGGAGACTTGGAACGTGCCATACGGCTGTTAGGAGAAGCTCTGGCCATGGCAGAGGCCGAGGAGCTTATCCGTTCGTTCCTCGACGAAGGCCCGGATCTAGCAGAGCTGCTTGTCCACTGGTTGCAAGCTTCGTACCGTACAGATAGAGATGGAGAAATGGATCCGCGGCATATCCGGTATGGGACCAACCTGCTAAAACTTTATAATCTAAACCGAGTCAACTCGCAGCTTGCCGTTGCACAGTCTTCGATCCATGCGACTGCGTTATTGACCAATAGAGAACTTGAAATCTTGAATAGAATCAACAATGGAGCAACGAATAAAGAGATTGCCGACGAATTGTTTCTCTCCGTTGGCACAGTGAAGCGATATGCCCATCATTTATATCAAAAACTGGAGGCCAGAAATCGCGTTGAGGCCGTCTCGAAGGCTAAAAAGTTGGGTCTATTGTAGAATATTGTAAATTTTCACTTGAACTTTGGCACAAACAACATTCCAGTTTTCATATAAAGTCCCTGGCATCTAGCTGAGATTCATCTATAACAGTTTTGATTCTTGAAGTAACCGCTCAACAATGAGCGCTACCTCAGCTCTTGTGATATTCGCTTTTGGAGCAAGTTCCGTATGGCTTCTACCGGAAATAATATTCGCTTGCAAGGCCTTAGTGACGCCATCCTTTGCCCAGTTCGAAATTTGATCTGCATCAGCATAAGTATGGAGCGGGTGTTCCCCCGGCTTTCCGCCAAGAGTCTCTATTAATTTCGTGATCTCCATTGCTTTCGCGATAATGACCATCGCTTGTTCCCGAGTAATCTTGTCCGTTGGACGGAATGTTCCGTTTTCATAGCCGCTGATCAGATTGTAAGCATATGCCGTTTGTACAACTTCGCTATACCAATCCGATTTTTTTACATCCGTAAATGGAGTCGGCCCGTCTTCGATCTTCAAGCCTAATGTTCGAACGACAATGGCAGCGAATTCAGCACGGGTAATGTCACGGTTCGGTTGATACGTATTTTCTCCCACGCCACTAACGATCTTTCTGGCCCCCATGTTGTTAATCGCATCTTTAGCCCAATGATCGGCTACGTCCCGAAATGCTACGGGATTCCAGATCAAGGCGTACGTACTGTTCGTCGGACTGTTTATAACCGCGATATAACGGCCGCCCTCGAATACGATTTTCGTAGGCACATGCCTTACCGTACCATCTTCCTCAACGACAACCGCAGTTGTCATTTTGCCTGGATCAATGTTATCTGGTATTGCAATTGTTCGCTCGGTATAGGTGTTGAAAGTAGAAATTTCGACGCTCGTACCTTCATACACGCCTGTTACCGTAAAATGAAGGGGAGGCGCCACAATTGTAAATTCCCCATTTTCCGCCACATCTTCGATCCATTGCAGTTGGTCCGCAGTGAGGGAAGAAATTTCGATCTGAACTTCGATGTCCTTCAATGTTAGATGGCTACCTAACTGTTTCACTACTGTATCAATCTGAAGTTGAGATGCGGGTATCGTATAAGTAGCATGTTCCGTTATCAATTCAATGAATGCTTCCGATTGTTCCATGCTCTTGATCAATTGGCCATTGAATGTGGTTCTCACAACATCGGCTGGGGTTAATACTGGAATTGAGATCACATCACCCTGATTTCCTTCTTCCAAATACTCTCCCAGTCCTTCTGAATCAACGGCAATAGCGATCATTTGTTGATCATTTATTGTCATCGTTGAAGCTTTTCCTGCGTTAATCACATTTCCGTTTATCAAGATATCAACTTGGGTTTCCTGTTCTTCCCCCTCTGGCTTTAGATCGTCCGACAGATCAACCGGAGGAAACACAGGCCCAGTTTGATCATCATCACCTTGATCATCACCTTGATCGTCACCATCATTACCGCCATTACCACCACTATGGGATTGCGCATTTGGGACGACCTCGTTGGATGCAATAGATTCCGCACTTTTCCCGGCACGATTCATCGCTTTTACGATAAAACGATAGGTTTCCCCATTCGATAGTCCCGTGACTGTAATCGGGCTTGAAGTGCCTGTCGCGATCACATTTCCCTGCAAATCCAAAACTTCGTAGTCCGTGATCGGACTTCCCCCGTCGTCGGCCGGGGTATTGAAGCTAACCACCGCCGACCGATCACCGGCAATTGCAGTTACCCCGGTTGGCGCGGATGGAACTGTTAACGGTATGGCATGAATCTCGTTGGATGCCGCACTCAGTACACCGGGATGACTTTCAGCTCTTACGATGAAATAGTAGGATGTTCCATTTGTCAAATCTTTCATATGGTAGGTTGCATCCGTCACAGAAACGAATATTTCATCGTCAAACTGTCCTGAAATCGTAGAAGTATACAGATGATAGTAAGTCGCGCCAGTAACGGTCTCCCAACCTAGAGTCGCTTGGCGATCACCCGCCAGTGCAGTCAAACGTTGCGGGGCGTCGGGGGCATTCGGTAGATTCACCGTTACCTGGGCAGCTTCGCTCGTTGCCGTTATCGTCTGCGAACCCGAGACCGCAATGTTCGTGTTTGTCACTTCTACATAATAATAGTAAGTGCCCTCCACATCCGTTGAAACTTCATATGTGGCGTTCGTCGCTCCGTTAATCATCGTACCCCCAATATTGCTGTCCACGCTATTGCTATACCATTGATAGCTCAGCGTGCCGCCATCCTCCACACTGGCGACCACACGTAAGACTGGATGGGAATCGTCCAATTTCACAGTTGTACCTACAGGCTGTGTATCAATTACTGGCAGCTGGATAGGCATCGCACCGACTTCATCAGATGCCCCACTTCGGTCTTCACCGTAACCGGCCCGAACCGTAAAGTAATACGTCTTACCGTTTGTCAAACCTTGCATACGATATTCCGTATCTATGATGTCGTCCACAATGACAGGCTCTGTATACTGACCGGAGGTCGCCGTCATATAAAGGTCATAGTATGTCGCATTCGTGACCGTATCCCAACTCACATCGATTTGTCCATCTCCAGGCACAGCAACAACATTCGCCGGCGGATCTAACGGTTTCACAACCTGTGTGACCTCGAAAGTCGTGTACGTCACGCCACGAGCCGAAACAACAACCTCGGCCGTATAGGTTCCAACGGTTAATCCATCGACGGCTTGTACGGTAAAGCTGGCATCCCCGCCAACAAGTAGAGGCTCGTATCGGTGCGAGAATGGTTGCGTAATCGTAAATGCGTCCTCTGCTGAGCCGCTAAGTGCTACTTTGACATCCTTGATATTGATCGTCCCCGTATTGTGAATACGGATCGTTTGCTTCTCGGGCGAACCAGACGAATAGCCCACCAATAGTTCTGGAATAATCTGATCTTCAACGGCTGCGATTGAATACGTATGTTCATTGGCGATAATAGCATTTGTCACTACTTCCCCCGGTTTGTTACCGAACGCATCCTGCAATGCCCCGTCTTTCACTTTAATGACATTGTCAGTTCCTTGCAGTTCTTCCCACAAGTTAATAATTAGCTTGCCTCTATGCTCGACTGCTTCGCCTACAAAAAAAAGATCATCGGTCGTATCCAATGGTTCGAATTGAACACCACCCCGTGCAAGGTAGACTTTTCCATCCAGTTCAGCCATCGATGCAGCGGCTAAATCCCTATTGAAAATGAGCTCAATTTGTGAATTATCATCTGACAAAGTAACTGCTTCCAAGGTCGGTTTTTCTTCAAATGCGATCAAAGCAGGGGTAAAAAGATCTTTAACGTAAACTCCGATTCCTAATTCCCCGCCTTTCCCCCAACCCCAAACGGAATTGTCGTCTTTGAGAACGATACTCATCGTATTCTTATAAGATCCGGCTGCTTCTATGGCGATAACCCCATGCAAATCAGGAACTAATGTAGGTAACAACACAGGGGCTGTATCCTCATCTTCGGATTCTGTGCTGCCTAACCCGAGGCCGCCCGATCCATTCTCTCCCCAAGCATACACTTCCCCTTCATGGGTCAGAGCAAGGTTATGCGTACTACTTGATGAAATCGCAACGATGTTCTCCAGCCCATTCACCTGTATGATTGCATCACTTCGATCGATCGTTCCGTTTCCCAACTGACCGAAATCATTTGCCCCTACCGCCCAGACGGTGCCATCCTCTTTCAGAAACAAGGTAAAACCACTGCCGACAGAGATCTGCGTAACCTCAGTTATATTTGTTAAAAGGTAAGGTTCGGACCAAGGTAAACTACCAGACTTAAACAAGTTCATCCCCCAAACCCACACTTCTCCGTCCTCGTTAATGGCATAACCCATGTTGTTGCCTGCAAACACCTTTTGAATATTGGACAGTTCTTCTATTTTCGTAGGTGCAGCAACCTTCGATGCACCACCTTCGTGTTGCATCGCTATCCCTAGTTGTCTAAAACCATTATCCCCCCACCCCCAGACAGTGCCATCTGATTTCAATGCAAAACTATAAAGATCTCGCGCCGCGATATCAATCACATCCTCAAGGATTTCAACAGGCGCATGATAGACATCGTATGATCCATCGATCATCCCATTTCCCAATTGACCATAGACACTCTGACCAGCCGCATATAGGGAACCATCCTCTTTCAACCACAACGTATGGCTCGCTCCCACTGCCATCTTCTTCACATCGCTCATGTTCGTTTCGATTGGAATGTATGATCTGTAGTTGACACCGATACCCAATTGGCCGTTTTTCCCAATTCCCCAAGCCCATACCTCACCATTACTTTTCATCCACATGACATGATTGTTTCCTGCTGCGATTTGGGGAATCCACTCCGGCTCCATGACAGATTCGATCGTTACCGCTACCGCATCGCTCACCACGAGCGCCGTCGGATCACCCGACGCCGAAACGTTCGTGTTCGTCACCTCAACATAAAAGTAAGTTGTACCTTCCATGTTCGTTGGCGGATAATAAACAGCCGTCGTTGCACCGTCAATCATCGTACCGCCGCTGCTGCTATTCACACTGTTGCGATACCACTGATAACTCAGTGTACCGCCATCTTCCACCGCAGCCTCGATCGTCAATTCCGGGCTTGCATCGCCCTGTTTCACCATCGCGCCCACAGGCTGTGCACCAATCGTCGGTGTTTCCGCACTGTAATACAACATCATGACTGTGAGTTTACCCGAATCACGATAAGCCACATACGGCGTGTTACCGGACATGGCCATGGAAATATAACTCACTTCCCCAGCGGAGAACCCCGGTTCGCCCACATCTAGCCAGTTTATTCCGTCAAATTTCATAACGGTCGCCTTACCATCATTTCCCCAATCTTGATAAGCTACGTAGGGGGTACTGCCAGACATCGCCATGGAAATATATTCTGCAGGGCCATTGGAAGCTCCTCCAGTTCCCACAACGGACCAATTTTCTCCATCGAAATTTTGAACAGTTACCTTGCCAGATACCCTCCCATCTTGATAAGCTACGTAAGGGACACCGTCAGCGAAAGCAAAGGAATTGGCAGTTCCCAAACTATTGAAGGAGTCATACATCCTATCACCAACATAACCCCATTCTCCCTCGCTGAATTTCCTAACAGCAACTTGAGCATTCCAACTTCCTCGGTCTTGGTAGGCCACATAAGGAATATCATCCAATACCACCAGTGAAATATATCTTTGATTCATTGAGAATGGAGTGCCCACCTGATTCCAGTGTTCACCGTCAAGTTTCATGACAATACCGGCGTCGCCGCCTGAACTATAAGCTAAATAAGGAGTGTCGCCAGACATCGCCATGGAAGTATATTTCTGGTACCAAATAGTTCCTCCCACTTTCAGCCAGGCATTTTCATCTTTATCGAATTTCATAACGACAGTCTGCCTCCGGCTTTGCCCATCCCACGCATCCGAATAGGCTACATAAGGGATGCCGCTATCGGACATCGCCATGGATAGATATTCGACCTCCCCAACGGAGAAGCCCGCTTTACCAACGACTGTCCACTCGTCATTCTCAAACTTCATAACAGTCGCCTTGCCTTCTTGATCTGCGTCGCGAAAAAATACATAAGGCGTAATGCCGGACATCACCATGGATAGATAGTTGTTTCCCGCTCCAGGTAATTCTGTCCTTGCAGTCCCTACATTGGCGAACCCTTCGTCACCGACAGCTTGCCAACTAACTGAGACACTCCCGTCCGTATCCACCATCGGATCCGCTTCGCCGGCGTATGCCCGAACAGGATCAATCATGCCCATATCCACACTCGCTATGCCCGCATAACTTCCTATTAACAGAAATGACATTAAAATCACTTTGATGAATTGTTGTACATTCTTCATACCAAACCTCACCTTTTCTAGATCGTATTACGCCGCGATGTACCCTTTTTGGGGATAAGTTTACGAATGGATCGGCTGCACGATGACTTGTCCGCTCTGAAATGCCCATCTTTTGCTACAATCATACTAAGGGATATGACAAATGGTTAGTTACTGCGGTCACTTTTTCGGTTGTCTTGTTCTTTTATGACAGCATCTCTTTTAAAACCAAAATCGCTTTCGTACGGTCGTTGATCCCGATCTTCTGATAGATGACGCTAATATAGTTTTTTACGGTGCCTATACCCATAAATAAGATGCCAGCAATTTCATGGTTGTTCTTTCCTTCTATCATAAGCAAAATGATTTGTTTTTCCCGCTCGGTAAATGCGACATCCTCATTTTTGAAACGATCCGTATTTAACGTAGATTCTAATGTGCCCGATAAAAAGGCAAGCCGCGCCGATAGCTTGGCAGCAATCGCCGCTGGCAGCATGAACTGTCCCTGCACCGCATCTCGAATTGAGCTCACGATCTTTTCCGCCGATAAATCTTTAACCAGATAACCGGTCGCACCCCCTACAAGCCCATCAATGATATACTGTTCTTCTGCAAATGTCGTGAGGATCAGGACAATCGTATCCGGTGCATGCTCTTTAATCCATCGCGCGCTTTCAATCCCGCTCATTCCCGGCATCTTGATGTCCATCAGAACCAGATCTGGCTTTAGTTCTGCCGTCAACTCGCAGGCTTGTTGCCCATTCTCGGCGACACCGACAACCTCTATATCCTCCTGCAGTTCAAGAATCGTTTGCAGACCATCGCGAATCAAAGCCTGGTCATCGGCAATAATGACTCGAATCATCATTATCCCTCCTCGCTTTCTGCACCGTCCGGCTCTATCGGCAAAATGATGCTGAGCATACAGGCATGTACACCCTTTGTCTCCAAATGTATCGTTCCGTTCAATCGCTCAATCCGCTCGCGCATCGTATTCAAACCGAAGCCAAAATGCTGTCCGGCATAAGGCTCCCCATTATTCGCCAATTGAAAGTGGATGGTGTCCTTCACTGCCTCTAGGGAGAACTCGAATCGCGATGCCTTGCCGTGCCGAATGCCATTGGTTAGTCCTTCTTGCAAAGCCAGGTACAGCGTTTTTTTCACAATCGCATTCAGATCGGGCAATGGCGTCGGATCGTAGATCACCTGGATGCCCATAGCATGTTCTGTTTCCTGAATCAACTTCTGCATCGATGGAACGAGCGATCGTTCCTCATAATCAAGCTTCATCATCCGTACCGTTTCACGAATACTTTCCAAACCGCTTGCCACCGACTCACGCGTAGCCTCCAGCTTTGCCAGTGTCAAACTCGTATCCTTGGTCGCTAACATCTTGGCCGCTTCAATCTGGATCAAGGCGGCTGTCAGTGAATGGCCCGTGCGATCATGCATATCTTGGGCGATACGATTGCGGTCCTCCAGTACGGCGACCTCGGCTAACGCTTCTGCCGTTTCTTGCATCGAAGAACGTAGATTCAGGTTGGTTTGTTCCAGTGCTTTCGTACGGTCTTGCACCAACCGTTCCAGGGAGCCGCTCAACTGAGTCAATTCTTCAGCCGTTGATTGCGCCTCGACGTATACACTGCGAATCCGCTCGCTCATAATCATCGCCATGCAGAAAAGCAAGATAAAAATGCCATGCAAGAAGCGGTCGCCGTCATACAATATCTTGTCAATGATGGACAATTGAAACCGTTCCGGGGCAACCCAATCTACCATCCATTGAATGACAGGTTGGAGAAAATAAAACAAGGTGGATATTCCTAATATCACAAACCCAGCCATGAACCAAGAGGACTCTGTATCCCGGTGTTTCCTGTACGTATAAATAGAAGAGATCAAAATAATCGACATCGCCAGCGGCGCAACGCCGTTTTGCATCAATACGGTCATGTGTTCCATATAGAAGGTAGAAAATAGTACGGATGTGACAATCAACAATGCAAACATCACGAGCATGGCTTGGGAAAGTCGCCGGTGAATATGGAATGGCCCTGTTCCGAACACACTCTCATAAAATCGCAACAAACAATATCCGCCGAAGGCAAGAATGACGTCTTGAAAATAGGCGAACTCCGGTGAGGGAGTGAGTAATCCAAACAAAAACCAAGAACGTGCCACGCACAATTGTGCAATATATAAGGCGAACAGGGAAAAGTATAGGTAACTCGTTTGTCTTCTTTTTGCGTATAACACGAATCCGGCTATGCCTATAAGCAAGGTGGTGAATCCAAGTACAAGGCGATAATCAGACAGTAAGACAGGCTTGGCAATTAGGTTCAGCGGCGAATCAATCGTAATCAAACCCGGGTACATAGTTTGGTTATGGAAATCGATACGGATCATCAAGGTTTGGCCGGCAAAATCATCCGGAAGCTTAATCAAGTGGGGATGCTCCCAATATTCATATCGGGGTGCGAAAGTATATATCAGTTGGTCTTCCAAGTAGACCTCAGCATTGGGAACAAACAACAAATACAAATACGGGTCACGCCAGCGGTTTTCAGGCAAGTTCGTTTTGAACCAGTAAGAGCCGGTGACTTTTATTTCACCATGCTCATCAGGATCAAAATTGTGCCACCCGCCATCGCCATCCGTATATTGAAAGTTGCCAGAAACACTTTGAAACGCATTCCTTAATGGTTTCACCTGTTGTTCCAGCACGTATAAAGAGATTAGTGGAACAAAAAATAAAAGGGATATCAATATCCACTTAAGCCCATGACTGCGAAACCCATGCATTCGTACACCATCCTCTAACCAAAAAATTCGCTAATTCCATTGTTACACAGAACGCATTCGATAGTCAGCAACAATACAAGTTGATACAAATAGATTATCGTCTCCAGCGAATCCGTGAAAGTCTGCCTTTTCGAACCCGCATGTACCATCGTTTTTCCGAATCTATATAAATGCGAATTTGAAATACACACAACGGCGTCCACACTTCGCGAAACGAAATATAAGGCATATAGAGTATAAACCCCTTCCTTAACCTATCTATCTTTTAGCTGAGATCTTATCAGGAAGGGTTACGGACGAATAGTCACCACGGTCATTTTATTGCTGAAAACTCATCCTTTCTTCAACAACCAGAATCGAAATTAATAGTGAAGTTAGAGGGTCGATCTAACTCAATATAGCGATGCTTTGGCCTTTAAGTCCTCGCTTCAAGTACATTGTGGTTCGCACGTCTTTCAGACGTTCTGCTTTATCTTCAAATTGAATCGCTTTTACTCGCCAAATCAACCACTCTTCCCATGAGTAAGACTGTATAGTCGATCGTCTCTTGAATCTTCCATCGGTTTCAACTCCATCCCTCCAACATAAAAGCGGTTGTCGCCTTGTCTTGTCTCCAAGACAAGGCGACAACCGCCTCAACGACGTTTGGTTTTTCCGGTGAAAGCTTATGGGGCCAGCCTTTCCCTCAATTCGATATCCTCGATATAACGAACTGCCAGCCTGAACATTCGCGGCGAGCTCCAATCCATATGAACCGCTGTGCTTCCGGGATGTAACGACGGCAGCGTTCCATCTGCCGAAGTAGTCGGTCGTGTTCCCTTCTTCGAATCCCGCATTTCATATTCGTTATTCCAATTTTTAACAGCTCGTATTCCTCGATACCGTCTCCCATCGCTTCGTTGCGGGGCGACTGAAGCACAGATTTCCGTTCCACGTTCGGGTAAACGATCCAGGCGTCCCCCGGTAAACCGAACGTCGTAAGCAATCTCTGGTGGGGTAGGGGGAAGTGTATTCAAAATCAAGAAATGTCTCAGTTCCCCACCCACAATAGGATCATCTTACCAGTACAAATGAGCTGAAATCGCTGAGTATCAATTTCCAAATTGATATCATCTTGAATGGCTCAGTTATTTATTTGAGTATGCCTGAATCGAAAACGTGTTAGCCATCGGAAAAATAAGCGAGAACGTCGTATACTCACCTGGATTGCTCTCCAATATAACTTTTCCATGATGAGCTTCAACGATGTCTTTAACAATGGACAGCCCGATCCCGAGTCCTTCTCCTTCCCGGGCATCCGATTCCCGATAGAATCGGTCGAAAACCAAATCCTGCTTGGAGGCAGGAATGCCCGGACCCCGGTCCGTTACACTGATCTCTATCCAACCATCAACCTCTCGCAATTCAATTCCCAAATACTCTCCATCCCGGCCGTATTGTATGGCATTTTCGATCAGATTTCGAACAGCTCTTTCGATCAGGTGCGCATCGATCCTGGCCATTATCGGTTGTTCAGGAATTTGAATATCGAAGGACATATCATGGTTTTCCAATATCGCGATGTAATCCGCAGTCAGTTTTCGAAGCTTTTCCGACAAGTCGATCGATTGCAAGTGAATGAGCTCCGGCTGTATGTCCAACTGAGAGATCTCCAATAATTTTTGCAGCAAGCCATTCATGTACAGAGACCGCCGCAATACGATCTCCGTAAAAGTCTTTCGCTCGTCTTCATTGTGATAGAGTCCCGTATGAAGTGTTTCCGCATACCCCTGTATCATGGTTAACGGCGTTCGCAGATCATGGGAAAGATTGGAAATCAGGGTTTGACGCTTGTGTTCATTTTCTCGAATCTGCGCGACCTGATCCCTGATGCGTTCAGACATACTGTTAAACAACTGGTAGAGTTGGCTGATTTCATCTTTTCCCCGATCATCCAGTTGTGTTCTTGAGTTTTGCGCGTCAAATTCATGCATCCCTTGATTCAATACCGCGAGCCGGCGATTGATCCGGGAAAAGAAGAAAAACGAGAACACAATCGGCGTGACGAAGAACAATCCCAGCGGGAGCAACAAATTTATCAGTAGGACCAGATCTCGTGTGTAAATATAAAATTGCGTACCTTGCATCGCCTGGCTGGGAATGGTCATGATCAAATATTGGCGCTTGTTATTCTGTTCCCATTCGAAGGCTAATGTCGCTTCCTCTTCATCATACCCCCACAGGTTGTCGGGCATCTCGATGAAACGGTCCATCCATTCATCGAACGTGCGCGATGCCTTTCGTCCGTTCGTAGCGTACTGCAACGTTCCGTCCGAAGAATACCATTCAAAGTGTAAGGGCTCCTCTTTGGCATGTGCCTGATCGATCAGCCTTTTCACCCTATCGGAAGCCGTGATTTCATCGATACCGTCGGTTTGCGCGGCTGCTTCTATCGTCAGATTATTTCCGATCTGCTGCAACAAGCCCAGGGAATATCCGTGCGTGAAGAAAACGGCGATGCACACAAGCGAGCCGATTAAGAGAAAAATCGCCGTGATCGTGCTAGCCAAAGTCAACCAACGAAATTTCGTCCTCAGTTTCATGCCGTCTCCTGTGCGAATCGGTATCCCACGCCGCGAATGGTCTGAATGTAGCGGGGATTAGCCGGATCTTCCTCTATTTTTTTTCGCAATAAATTGATATACACATTCACGGAATTCGCGTCGTATCGTTCCAATTTCCAAACGTACTTGAAAATCTCTTCCTTCGTAAACACCTTGCCCGGCTGACGTATGAGCAGTTCCAGCAGGATGCCTTCAATCGGAGAAAGGCGGATGATGCCTGTTGGTTTCTCCACTTGGCAGACGGTCCGGTCATAGACGAATTCCCCGCAGCTGATGCGATTTCCTCTCAAGGCAGGATTGTACCGCCGCAATAACGCCTTGATGCGAGCGACCAATTCTCCCGGACTGAACGGCTTGGTTACATAGTCGTCCGCACCGAGGTTCAATGTTTCGATTTTGTCTTTTTCCATATGTCTTGCACTGAGTATGATCACGGGAATATCCAACTGGTGTGATCGCATGTACTGCAACGTTTCCCTGCCGTTCACATTCTCCATCATCAAATCGAGCACAATCAGATCAACGGTATAGTGTTCCATGATTGATATCGCATCACGCCCCGATTCGGCCTCGGAAACGTGGATTTGTGCATTGGTCAAATGATGATGGACGAGTCGACGAATCTCCGCTTCGTTGTCAACCACCAGAACATGTGGATTCTCCATAGGCTTGTTCCACCTCTCGACACTGTTATCACGATTATATACTACGTTCCGAAAACTCACAGCCGTTTATCAAAATCCTTTAATCAACCTTTAATCTTCCAACGGACTCTATCGTGATAGGATGGAATGGAACCCTCTTCCATTTACAGTGAAAACAGCATCATTCTGATCATAAAGGAGACGTATATAATGAAAAGTCGAATCACGAGCAACCAAGATCATGGAACAGCGATGTTCAGGTATTGGCTGATCTTTGGCATCATGCTATCCATTGTGCTAGGTGGGACCGTGTTTTCAAAGCAAGTTGAGGCAGCGGGAAGGACCATTTATGTGGACCACGAAGCAACCGGAACCGGGGACGGCAGTAACTGGCACAACGCCTATACCGATCTGCAGGCGGCCATAGATGCGGCTGTATCCGGCGATCAGATCCTTGTCGCAGACGGGACGTATTATCCGACCGGGAATGGAACAGGGCGCGATGTTCATTTCACATTGAAAAATGGTGTGGCGATCTACGGCGGACAAATCGGTTTACGCGGTTACGGCACCGAAACGATACTGAGCGGGAATATCGGTGATCCAAGTGTTTCTTCGGATAATGCCTATCATGTGATCAAGACATCCGGTCTGGACCATACAGCGATTCTCAGCGGAGTGACGATCCAGGGCGGGAGGGCAGTTCTTTATGGCCTCTCTCAAGGGGGCGGAATATATAACAAAGGAAGCAGCCCGACCATTAAAAACATAATTATTCGTGGAAATACCGCAATTTATGGTGCAGGCATTGCAAACACCTATGGCAGCAGTCCCTCATTGACGAATGTAATCATCAGTGGAAACAACGCGATTAAGGATAGCGGAGCTGGCGGCGTCGGCGGCGGCGTATACAATCTTCATAACTCTGATCCTAAATTGACGAATGTGTTGATCACCGGAAATAAGGCTGCTGGGCGGGGGGGCGGAATATTCAATCTTTACGACAGTGATCCTGTTCTTACGAATGTGACGGTCAGCGGGAACAAAGCAAGCTCGGGCGGCGGGATGCGAAACGACTCGAATGATAACCATCCGATTGTGAGAAACAGTATCTTCTCGGCAAATAGCAGCGGCAATTGGTCAAACGCCTCTGGGAGTACAGTCACTGTCGACGTATACAGTATTGTGGGCTCGGATGCGAGCACACTGTTCGTCAATCCCGTTTCCTATTCTTCTGCCCCTACGTCGGCGGGAGACTACCGATTAAAAGCGGGGTCGGCAGCGATTAATGCCGGCACCGGCAGCTATTATGATGTTGGAGGAACACCGGATCTTTCTGTAATCAACTACGATTTGGACGGAAAACCACGAACTCTCAGTGGAGCGGTGGATGTCGGCGCATATGAATACGATTATGTAGATATTACGGCTGCCGCGGCCCCCGTCGCAGGGGGAAGAATTACAGGGGATGGAGCCTACAAGTGGGCAACCGTTGCCACGGTGACGGCGAATGTGTATGCCGGATATACCTTTGTCAATTGGACGGAGGGCGGCGTGGAGGTATCGACGTATGCCAGCTACTCCTTTATTGTAAACGACAACAGGACGCTGACGGCAAACTTTGAACCGATTATGCGCGACATTACGGTGTCGGCAGTCCCCCCAGTTTGGGGCTCGGTTAGCGGAGGCGGATCGGTTCAAGAGACGCAAGATGCAACGGTGACGGCGAATGCGAATGACGGCTATGCATTCGTCAATTGGACGGAAGGCGGCGCAGAGGTATCGACCGATGCCAGTTACACCTTCACCGTGACGGGGGACAGGACGCTGACTGCGAACTTTGAACCGATCATGCACGACATCACGGTGACGGCGGGCCCCGCAGCCTGGGGCTCGGTCAGCGGAGGCGGCTCGGTACAAGAGACCCTTGAAACAACAGTGACTGCGCATGCGAATGACACTTACACATTCGTGAATTGGACGGAGAGCGGCGTGGAGGTATCGACGGATGCGAGTTACACCTTCACCGTGACCGGCGACAGGACGCTGACGGCGAACTTTGCACCGATTATGCACGACATTACAATGATAGCGGATCCTGTTGCCGGGGGAACGATGAGCGGGGGCGGCTCGGTTCAAGTGACCCATGATACAACAGTGACTGCGCATGCGAATGACGGATATGCTTTTGTCAATTGGACGGAGAACGGCGCAGAAGTATCGACGGATGCGAGTTACACCTCCACCGTGACAGGCGACCGCACACTGACCGCGAACTTTGAACCGATCATGCACGACATTACGGTGACGGCGGACCCCGCAGCCGGGGGAACGGTCAGCGGCGGCTCGGTTCAGGAGACTCTTGAGGCCACGGTGACGGCCAATGCGAATGGCGGATATACATTCGTGAATTGGACGGAGAGCGGCACAGAAGTGTCGACGGATGCGAGTTACACCTTCACCGTGACCGGCGACAGGACGCTGACGGCGAACTTTGAAGCGGTAACGTCAACTCCTTCATCGTCTCCACCCTCTCAACCGTCTATGTCCGTTTGCGATAATCTTTGTTATTTTAAAAAGCTTCATACTGCAAATGTGAATTTGCAAGTCCGTTGGCAACAGACTGATAGGGAAGGGAATCATCTTCATCTTAACTGGAAGGGTACCGCTCAGAGTGGCGAACTCGCTTACTATATCCTCTTCCGTGATGGGCAAGAGATATATCGTGGGCTGGAAACGAATTATACAGACAACATCTTGTCGATGGGTTCTTATGTATACACCTTATTCGTCGTCAGTTCAGAAGGGGAACGTAGTAATGACAGCATGTTTATCTGGACGGACGGTCATACCTCCTTGAAGTACACGGTCAACGTTAATAAAAATCAGTCCTTCGAGTACGGGGAACTGACTCTTAACTTGACAGCAGGAAGCTGGATACAATCTTTCGAACTTTCCATGGAAGATACCACCATTCAGTCGCAAGAACTTGTACCGCAATCATCAACATTGTTAAGTCCCATTTATCAAATATTGAAAACATTTGAAGGCCAGTTTCTAAAGCCCTTGGAGCTTCAGATCGTCTATCAGGCGGGCTCGTTGCCAGCAAGCATGGTTCCGGCGATCGTATACTTTGACGAAGATACCAATCAATGGGTTCAATTGAATGGAACGATCAAAGGAAACGCCATCACCGCTCAAGTGGATCATTTTACGAAATTTGCAGTGCTTGCCGTAAAGAGAAAAGTAGAATTCAACGACATTGCAAAACATTGGGCAGAAGATGGGATTATGCGTGCAGCGGACCAAGATCTGGTCCATGGATTTCCAGACGGTGCATTTCGGCCGAACGAATCTATCACGCGTGCGCAATTTGCCACAATGTTGGCTAATACTCTCGGTATGGAAGCCACAACAGACAAGCTCTCGTTCAAGGATGCGTCTTCCATATCCGAGTTTGCACTCGAATCTCTGACATATTTGGTACATGAAGGCATCATTCACGGCTATCCGGATGAAACCCTCAGACCGAATCAAACGATTACACGTGAAGAGATGGCTGTGATGCTGACTGCAGCTTTAAAGTTGAAGTTGAATGAGCCAGATAATATATTGTTCAGAGATGATTACAAAATTAGTAATTTCGCCAGAGCATCAGTCAATTCGGCAGTGCAATCAGGTTATCTTAAAGGACGCGATCAAAATTTATTTGCACCACAATCGACATTGACAAGAGCCGAAGCTGCTGTCTTGATGTTGAGCATATTCGACAGACTCCCAAAGTGAAGTGAACTACCTCGCCTACGCTTCGCTTAATAGGCTGGAGCTTTCTTGCTTCAACGACCATAGCCCCATAAATGAAAACACATGCAATTACGATGTAGACACTGACGATTTATCAGTGTCTTTTTTTTCTGAACAGACTTCCCCGCAGCAAGCTGCACTAACGTTATCCCCCAACTTTGGATTAGTTATTCGTAGCGCACTGTGGGAACTGGGCTAGAAGCGATATTTTCGTCAACAATTGGTCAACAACGCTAAAATTTCTACCTGTTATATATCTAAGTTACCATCTGTTATAGTCTATAAATCAGCGTGGTTATTGGTATTTCAGACTTCTGTATCACTTGGAACCAATAAAGCAATCGATTCTACGTGCCCCGTATGCGAGAACATGTCCACCGGCTGAACCTCGACTGTGCGATAGCCGCCATCCTCCAGCAGCCGCAAATCGCGGGCCAGCGTTGACGGATCGCACGACACGTACACAATCCGCGCGGGCCGGAGTTCCAGCATCGTCGCGATCAGCGCGGGGTCGCAGCCTTTGCGCGGGGGATCGACGACGATAACGTCCGGCAAGATGCCGGAGCGCTGCCAGCGGGGCAGCACTTCTTCGGCGCGGCCGACGGCGAATTCGGCGTTCTCGATGCCATTCATGCGGGCATTCCGCCGTGCATCCTCGATCGCCTCCGGGACGATCTCAACCCCATAGACGCGGCGGGCGTGACGGGCGAGGAACAGCGTGATCGTGCCAATGCCGCAATAAGCGTCGATGACGGTCTCCTCGCCAGTCAGACCTGCGTATTCGACCGCCTTGCGGTACAGCTTCTCCGTCTGCTCCGGATTCACCTGGAAGAACGATCTCGCCGAAATCGCGAAGCGAATGCCATCGATTTCGTCATAGATGAAGTCTTCGCCCCATAGCGTGCGGGTGAAATCACCGAATACAGCCGACGTGCGCCCGGTGTTCACATTCTGCACGATACTGACGACCTCCGGCCCCCTCTCCCGGATGAGCTGTACCCATTCCGCTTCATGCGGAATATCGTGTCCGTTCGTCACCATCACGACCATCCGCTGACCTGTCGCCAGGGCGTGCCTCACGATTACGTGTCGCAGCAGCCCTCTGCCGGACAGCCGATCGTACGCGGAGACACCTAACTCGCGGGCCGCTGCCTTCACCGCACGGATAGTCTGCTCGTTCTCCTCCTGCTGAATCAGACAAGCGTCCATGTCCACGATATCGTGGCTGCCTTCTTCGAAGAAACCTCCAACCAGCCCTGCTTCGACGCTGCTCCCGATCGGAACCTGCGCCTTGTTGCGATAGCGCCACGGGTCGGTCATGCCGATTACGGGATGCACGATTACGGGTTGCGAACGGGCAGAAAGAACGAAATCTAAACGTGCCTTGATGCGGGCCTCGTCGACTGCCCCCTTGTCTTCATGCTCGGAAGTTTCCTCAGCTTGCCGAACAGCCTGTCGACCCCGCTCTTCCCCCGCCACCGTCAACTTCCCGATCCGCACCAGGCTGTCCACTACGTGACGCCGTTTCCATTGGAGCTGCGCAGCGTAATCCAGATGCTGAAGCTGACAGCCGCCGCAGGTCTCGTAAATGGGACACGGCGCGGCTCTCCGGTCGGCACTTGCCGCGAGCAGTTCCGTCATCCGCGCTCTTCCAAACGATTTGCCGACGCTGACCACTTCCGCCAGCACACGCTCTCCCGGCAGCGCTCCACGAACAAAAAGGGTAAAGCCGCCCACGCGGCCCACCCCTTCACCTTCATGCGTTAGCCCTGCAATCTCGCAAATCACCGTCTGACCAATACCAACCGGCGCCCGACGATCGAAGCGGTCAGCCTTCCCGGCTATCCGGTTATCCGAGTGCCTTGTGCCGCTTCGTTTCCCGGCCGTTCGACTATCCGCGTTGCCTCGGCCTCCGCCACTCCGCTTCGCGTCTACCTTCTCCGAACGATGTCCCCTGTCCCGCTTCATGACTGCTCGCTCCGACTGCCGTCGCTCTCGACATCGCCCGGCTCGCGGCTCGCGGCCTTGCCGTGATGGTACGACGACTCCCCGTTCGCGTCCATAATCACATTCAGATGGGAAGGCAATAGAGAGAACGTGCAAGGCAGCGTCCCCCCGAATTCGCCGTCCAGGTTCAATTGCACGCGGTCATCGGACTCTACCGTGATGCGATCGCTCTGAAAATAGATGAAATGCGGATCGTTCCTCACGGCTTCGCCTCGCATGACCATCGTGGCAATGCGGATAAATTCGCCCAGATTGCACTTGCGCAGCGCGAGCACGTCGAACAAGCCGTCATTCGTGCTGGCGTCCGGCGCCAACCGATCGAAGCCCGCGACAGAGTTGCTGTTGGCGATCAGGAACAGCATCAACTCCTCGTCGATCGCTCCTTCCATGCCGTTCGCCGCAATCTTCATCCGCACCGGATGCAGGCGGGTAATCTTCTCGAGTCCCTTCATATAATAGGCAAGCTGCCCGACCATCGTCTTGAGCTTGCTCGGCACTTCGTAGGTCAATTCCGTCAAGGAGCCGCCGCCCGCGATGTTGATGAAATATTTGTCGTCCGCCCTGCCTACGTCCACCGCCCGGGTGTAGCCGCGCACGATGAGATCGCACGCATCCGTCCACAGCCTCGGGATGCCGTGTGCCCGCGCAAAATCGTTCGTCGTCCCAAGCGGCAAAATTCCAAGCGCCGGCCGCTTCTGATGCTCGGATAGGCCGCTGACCACTTCGTTCAGCGTCCCGTCGCCGCCGGCGGATATAACCAAATCGAACCCGCGCCGCGCCGCCTCCGATGCCGCCCGCGTCGCGTCGCCTTCGCCTTCCGTCGCATGGCAGGAAGTTTCGATGCCGCCCCGTTCCAACCGTTGCAGGATCGCGGGCAGCCTCCGGCGCACTTCCTCCCGGCCCGATGTCGGATTATAAATCAATCTCGCTCTCACGATTTTCACGCTCGATAACCCCTCTTACACGATCTACCTATATATCATACCAAGCCTCGCAGCCATTCCTGAACCTGGCGTGTCATCCATTGCGCAATCAGCGGATGGGGCATCAACGTTCGCCCGTCATACCGGCAACCTAGACCTGCCAGTCGTCCGGGTACGACCTCTCTCGTAAAATACCCCTCGCTCAGGAACACCGGCAGCGCCAGCACCTCGCAGCCCGGCCGCCGCGACCGCAAGCTGCCCACTGCTTCCCGCGCCATATCCGGACGCAGCATCGCGATCTCCGCATCCGCATATCCGCCTCGTTCCCGCACGGCCGCAGCCAACGCAGCCAGCCCCTGCCGCCACCATTCGTGAAGCCCGGCATGCTCGCTGCCATGACCGATCAACAACACCGCCGCATCAGCCGGATCGCCGCCATCCAGCAGCCTGCGCGACCGCTCCAGCAGCACCTCAACAATTTCCGGATCCGCGTCGATCGGCTTGCCATACGTTAACGCTGCCTGAACGCGCATGCGCTGCAGATCCGTCTCCACGGCCGATTCGGCGTAGGCGCCCAGCGCCCAGCCGATCTCGCTCACATGCTTGCTGCCGGAAGAAATGAACAGTGGAATGACCAGCATATCCGTGACGCCTGCCGCTTCCAGCCGATCGATGCCGTCCTGGATCAGCCTGCCTTCGACGAGCTCCAGAAACGCCGCTTCCACCGGAATCGGCAAAGCATCTCCGACCGATACCGCCCCGACATCCTCGTGCTGGCTCGAACCCGAACCCGGACCCGTGCCCGGCTTTTCCATACCCGCATTCGTCCCCGGTTCCGTACCCGTGACCGCAGCCCCTGTTTCCAAACCCGCAAAGTTTCCTTCCAGCCGCACCGCCTCGACCGCTTCATCCACGTGCGACACCCAATCGCTCACCCGCGACCCGTGACTGATGACCAGAACGCCAGGCTTCACGATCCGCGACCTCCTGCCTGAACCCGAACTTATCGTTTCCATTTCATGTTATCGAACCGCCCCCCCAAAGTCAACGGACATACAGGCAGGTCCAGGGCAATCGCTTACGAATTTACGCCGAATCCCCGACAGCGCTCGAACGGGGTTTTTCCCTGTTGCGTACCTCGCTTGAGTTGTTTGTGGCACTCGAACGGGATTTCCCCTTGTTGCGTACCTCTCTTGAGTTGTTTGCGGCACTCGAACGGGGTTTTTCCTTGTTGCGTACCTCCCTTGAGCTGTTTGCGGGGCTCGAACGGGGTTTTTCCTTTCAGATTTCCGTAAGCGATTTTCCTGCAAGAACGCCAGGGCAATCGCTTACGAATCCCGCGGCGGACTTCACAGCGGTTTGCAAACAAATGGATTTGTCCAGTTATTGCGTATGATTTGGCTTGGTGTGGGGCGGTTTAATGGATTTGTCCAGTTAAATTCAGTCGAGCAGGGGCAAACGAGGCCGCCGGTGCCGAAATAGATGGACTTAATCAGTTAATTGGTTTTTTACGACTCAGATCGCGGCCATTCAACTGGACTTTTCCACTTATTTCGCTCGCCACCATACCCACCATCCCCCACACGACCATACTTTCGTAAGCGATTGCCCTACAGGCAGGTCCCATCTTCCCCAGACGAACCATACGACATATAACGATAAATTAAATATACCGCCCAGCTCCCTGACGAGAGCCGGACGGTATAGGAGCAGTCAGTCGATCTTCCTAATCGTCCGCACGGACTCAGGACCGACTTTCAGCATCGTATTGATAGATTAACGGCAGTTCGAGCCACAATACGGCGTTCCCTGCTCCCTTCGCCTCCTCTTGCCGCCAAGGGGTGAAGTGCGGTTCCATCAAGTCATACCAATGATGCGGCGTCAGGTTCGTCTTCAGTCGCCCCTCCCGCTTCGGAAGCGTCAATGGTGCAGGCATCTCTTGGTAGGAGAATAGCATGTTTTCGTGGGCGCCGATCATGTAGGTTTGATTAAAACTCGCAGGACGCTCCTCTTGCATCTGATAATGATAATAGACGTAGCTGCTGTACATCTCCGGCTTCAACTGCGCGATCGAACCGACGCGCCGCTCAACCGGCCGGCTGCCGCGCCAACTGTCCAAGCCGAACGGCTCCCCGTCGTGGAACACATCCAGCATCGGCACGACCGGTCTCGCTCCCGACAAGCCCGGCCATTCCTGCAGACACTGGCCAGCCAACCCCTGCGGAATGACCGACGGCTCCGGATCCCCCGTTGTCTCTGCATAGATATAGAGCTGACTACCCGCCGAAAACCACATACAGACGGGAACCCCCTGACGATGCAGATGGTCGTCCAAATCGGCAGCATACTCCTTCACCCGAGCCGCTGCGTCCACATGTTCGTCCTTCCACAAAGCCCGATACATCCATCGCTTCATTTCCGCACTCTCCTTGCTAAGCAAGCTTGTACATTCGCTTCGCATTATTCGAACGTACGGCCGCCTTCTCATCCTCCCGAAGGCCGGCCGGCAGCAGCGCTTCAAACAGACGAACCACCTCCGCATAGCTCCCGCCCAGCAGCGCAACGGGCCAATCGCTGCCGAACATCAGCCGCTGCGAACCGAACACCTCGAACAAATGATGGACATGAGCTGCGAGCTTTTCCGGATGAAAGCCTGCTGCCGTCGTGATCGTGCCCGATATTTTGCAATGGACGTTCGAACAGGCTGCCAGCTGCGTCATTTCGTGCTGCCATGGCTGCATATTTCCTTCTTCTACGGCAGCCCGCGCCGGTCCGCCCAGATGATTCAGCACGATGGAGAGCCCAGGGACCGCTTGCGCGTAGGACCGCACATACGGCAGATCGCCGGGCTGGATGAGCAGGTCCAGCACGCATCCGTCTGCCGACATCTGACGCATGGCGGACAACAGCTCATTTTCCCCGGTCGTGCCGGAGGTGCCGGATGACACTGCGCGAAAGACTGATCCGTTCCACCGCAGCCCCGACAATTTTCCGCGGCCCTTCACCCGTTCATAGTCGGAGCGGAAATCCTCGCCAGTCGGCTGCAGACCGCCGACTACGCCGGCGATCCACGCGGTTCGGTCCGCCAGCTCGAGCATGAATTCCGTCTCGGCCAACGTCGCGGCCGCCTGCACGAGCACGACTTCCCCGACTCCTTCTGCCTCAAGATGAGGTGCCAGCCGGTCGGGCAAATAGTCTTCGTAGAGGACCGAATTTTCGGGCTTCAACCACCCGTAATCCCCTCTGCTCAGCTTCCATACGTGCACATGCGTATCTGTGTACATGTCGAATTCCACACTCCAAGGTTAATCTTCCTGATACTCCCGGTAAGCCCCGAACACGAACAAATCGTCCTCTCCCAGGGAAGCCGGCGCTTCCCGTACCGGCTCGCCCAGCCCCTTCATAATCCGGCGCCACAGCTTCGTTCTCGCATAGCGTTGGTGCACCAATTGAAACGCTGTTTGTTCCAGCAGTCGCTTCGCTTCCTCGTACCTTCCCGTATCCGCGAGCCACGCAGCCCGCCGCTCTGCCAACCATTCGTCCTGGAGCGCACTCGTTTGCGACAGCCAATATTCCCGTTCGGCCCATGTCTCCGGCCCGATGCCGGACAGCGCGAGGTCCCGCTCGACGATCACCTGCGGATGCAAGGCAAGCGCGCGGGACCGGATATTCCGGTAACATTCCGCAGCCCGGCGGGGGTCGCCCTTGTTCCGCCGGTATAACCGCGCGGCCAGCGCCCAAGCCCGATCCTCCCCCGAAGCTTCCAGCTCCGCGATCGCCTCTTCGATCCGGTCTCTGCCAGCATACCATGTTCCAAGCTGCATCCGCCAGACGCTTGCTTCCTCGGGCTTGCTGGCCGCCGCATAACGCAGCGCCTCCTCCAGCTCCTCGCACCCGGTGATGGCCCATCGGTTATCGTCCAATCCGGGCGGGGGCGGAAGAAGCTCCGCGCTCTGCCGGCGGCAAGCCTCCACCACCCGCTCCCACAGCTCCGTCTCTTCGCTTCGGGCGAAGCCGAACAAGGGAATCTGCTTCACATCCGGCAACTCGACGTCCGGAACCGTCAAGGCGTAGATATCCAACCGCCGGTCCGTCGGAATCCAGAACTCCAAGTGAACGTGCCCGGCGCCGGGAGCCAGCTCGTTCTTGATCGATTGATCGACGATCGGGCCCGCCTGAATTTCCAGACACTGTTCCCCGTTCAGCGTATACTGGTCGACCCATGCTTCATGCTTGCCAATGCCGTCCGACCACAATTTCATGCCTGGCGTCAACCGCTGGTCGGCTACATGGAACAAGCCGCTGCCAAGACTCGGCGTATACACGCCGAAAGCCTGACTGTCCGGTGCTCGCCAAAAGTACCCGTTCATCCTCCGGATGTCCGCCTGCCTGGCCGGCCCTTGCGTTGCCCAGTCGATCGTCTTCATGTCGTCCCCATGCTCCAGCACCGGCCCGTTCGGAAACCAGAATTCGCTGTCCGCGCGGGCAGGTACGCCCGCATTGGACCAGGACATCCACGGATGCGGCTCCGACGTCGGGTTGTGGAAATAAGTTCTCTGAGTCAGGAAGCAATCGTCCTTGCCCAGCGAGTATTCGACGGTCCATTGCATGCCGAACCGGATTTCCCGCTCTCCGCACCAGACGAACAGCCGCTCTTCCGTTTCCGCCGTTCGGCAATGCACGGGCACGATCTGTACGGGAGAATGGGAGATCGGAAAGCTGACTTCGATCCCGCCCCCGACGAAGAATTGCCGCGGAAGAATCCGTACGGGCCGCACCGCGGGGATCGTGAACAGCGTCTCCTTGCACGACGCCTTATGGATCAGGGAATACACTTTGCCGCCAAGATCGGGGCATATCGTCGCCTGAACCCGATCGTTCTCCATCGTTACGAATCGATAGGCTTGCAGGATCGGGCGGCGGCTTGTTTCCGCGTAATGCTCGTACGGATACACGCCGTCCGGATCCTGGGCGCTCGGGATCGGCCCGGCGGCGACCAGGGGATGGGTCAGCAGAACGTCTGAATAGGCGCGCATCGTCAGCATGCCGCGTGATTCCCCCTCACGATATGGAATGCACCCGCCTCGGGATGATCAAGGGGACATTGTCCGCCGGATCGAACCAGGGCGTCGCGTAACTGGGCTTATTCAAGTATCGCTTCATTGTCAGCCGCAGCTTCAATCCGCTGCCGGGCGCCAAGGCAACGCTGAGCCATACGTCGTCGAGCTTCCGATGCTCGACCGCTCTTCCGGCTGCGTTCATCGCGACAAGCTCGGCGAACCGGTGCTCCCCGAAGGAACCGGCCTGCACGATGACTTCCCGTTCCGCAAACGCATCCGTATTGATCAAGGTCAGCTCGATAATCGACTGACCCGCCGCAATCGACTCACCCGGCCCATCTGACATATCCGACGCTTCTGACGCATTTGATGCTTCAGATACGCCTAACCCACCCGATGCACCTGTCGCACCTGACGCATCCGACACGCCTGGCGCATCCATCGTTGCCGCCCCTTCCATCTTGTCCACCAGCGCCGCCACCCCTTCGGGCAACCCGGGCCTGCGCAGCGCGCCGTCATAATATCGGACGCTGGCATGCTGCAAGCCGCCGTGGGAAATATGCGCAGGCGCGCCCAACATGAGCTGCAACAGTCCTTCGAAATAAAGCGGGCAAACCTCCTGCCAGCGATGGATGCTGAGCGGGTCCTGCCAGTCCCATCGGAGCGGATCGCCGGTGTCCGAGCGCATCTTCTCCAGTTGTCTGTCGATCAGCGTCATATTGGCCTGCAGGATGAGCTCCGGGTAACCCTCGTATCGGCCTTGCATGAACAGAAACCACGGAATCGTATTGCCGATGAAATGCTTCGTTTCCTTGCCGGTGACCGCATTCCTGCCCGAATTGACCGGGATGTCGATCCGCTGCAGCTCATCCGGGATGCGGATCCGCAGCACCCGCTCCAAATCCTCCTGCTCCCTGGACATATACCACAGGTGGATCGGATGCAGCGCGTTGAACGGGCGCCAGTCCGTCCATCCCGCATCGCAATGGCGGTTCGGCACGACCCATACGCCGTCCTGCCATCTTCCCATGCTCCATTGCTTGTCGATGACGGTTCTGGCCAGCCTCAGCCATTGCTTGTCCCCGGTCAGCAGCAGCGCATTGGCACACGCATTGAATACCGGCTCGATGATCGTCATGTAGCCGTGCGGCCACCGCCAGCCGTAATACCCGCCCCACCATTTGCCGTCATTGTATTCGCCGATCTCCCCGGACAGGCCGACATTGTCGGGAATCAAGCCGCCGTTGCGAACCGTCCGTTCCTCCCACGCGCCGACATACTCCTGCACTTGCTTGCACAACGTTTCGTCGCCAGTCAGCATGTAAGCATGCGCGAGCAGCCCCGTCACGTTCAGATTGAGCGGCACGTCTCCCTTGGCCTGGCGTTCGTTCATGAGCCTGATGATATGGCCGTAGATTTCATCGTCCGACCATCGGCACTTCCCGCTCGCGAAGTCGACGCCGGGAATATCCTCGAACGGGGCCAGGTAGTCGTCCAGGATTTCCCGGTGCGTCACCCAATCCTCGACCGTCATCTCGAACCGGGGGCCGCGGCTCCCCGTAATGGGGGAACGCATGAGCCGCTTATGCCGATCGTAATTCGACGCATCGGGGTCGTCCCCGCTGTACATCCGTGCGAATCGGACGGCCCTCTGCTTCAGCTTGGCCGACTGCGGGTCGGACAGGCCGAGAAAGTAAAAATACAAATAGCCTTCCCCATGGTGCATCCAATCGTAATAAGCATCGAATTCGTTATGGATTTGCCCGTACTGCGTCCACTGCCAGGTGATCGATTCCCACATCAGGCGGGACAGCCGCCCGACTTCTTCGCTGCCGCCAAGCGCGTACAGCAGCGCCAGGTTCATGAACGCTTCATAGGGATCGTCGGAGCCGTCCATGCCGGGCCATTCATCCCGCCATATCAGTGTGCCGTCGCTGCGGGTGTAGCGCACCGCATATTCGACGGCCGCCCGGTTCAGCTTGTCAAGGATCGCCCGCTCTTGCAGCGCCCACGCCGGCGCCGGCCAACTGTCCGCGGCGGCGATGCGAGGAAGCTCCACCTCTGAACGCCGGTTGACATTGTTCACGCCATCGTTCTCCCTTCACATCAGATTTGCTAAGACCATCCGCCTAAATAGGAGGCTTCTCCCATAACCCGCAGTCGTCCGCATACACTTGCTGAGCCGGCATCCCCATCACGGCGAGCGCGCCGATATTTTCGATCGCTACCTTCACGTCAGCCGCCTCGGCCCCCGTCGTAAACTGCAGTTCAGACAGCGTGCTCTCCCAGTTCCAGCGGTTCACGATCAACTCCGCATCGGGGCTGCCGTGCCCGCTGACGGACATCCGCGCCGTCCCGGCTCGGAACGAGTTATGGAAAACCACGTTGTGCAACAGACATTGTCCCTCACCCTGTTGCAGCAAGTACACATCGCGCGCGCCTTCCACCAGGCCCAGCGGAACGCCGAAGTAACGCCAGACCCCGTCGTAATCCGCCTGCTGCACGACTGTGCCGATCAACTCGCCGTCCGGCCGGTCGATGCGCACTTCCACGGTTACGGGGCCGAGCACTTTGTTCAATCCGATTGACACGAGATCGTATTGACCGGACACGCCGAAATCGACGCCCGTCAGCTTGATCCACTCGTTCGCCCGCATCGGCCCGACGTACCGGACGTCGCGATAGATCGCCGGGCTGCCGTCCGGCTCCAAATCCCATTGTCCGCGCGCATGATGCTCCGCATGATCGACCGCCAGCCGGTACTGGCCTCCTGACTTGATGCCGGCGAAGAAGGTATAAGACGTATGCGGCTTCAAGCCGTTCACCCGCTGCTCGATCCGTTCGCCCGGAGCAAGGACGGCCGCATATTTATTGCTGCGAACGACGGTCGGATATCCGCCGTTGCGGCTGTAATCCCAGGCGCACTCGAACAAGACGCGGGGCGCGCCGACTGCAGCGGTCCAGGGCGCCAACTCCCCGGATTCGAATCCTCCGTTGCGAATTCGGCTCTCATGCGACAAGCGAACGAACGGCTCTTCCGTTTGGGAATCCATCCGCATACTCACCTGCGCATCCTTCTGCTTACCGGCTTGCGCCCCCGTCGATTCTCCCGACCGCAACCCCAACCGTTCATCCGCCTGCACGCCCGTTTGCACATCCAATCGCTCTCCCGACCATTCGCCCGACCGCTCTCCGGCCAGAACGCCGGCAGAGTCTCCCGCATCCTCCGCACCTTCGTCGAAGCGATGGCCGGGCACCCACGCCTCGCCTCCGAATTCATAAGCCCCGACATCCGGCGCCGCTCCTCGGTATCCGTCCGTCACCCCGGGAATGTGGACGCCTTGACCGATGACAGGGGAATCCGCGCGCAGCCGGAAATCTCCGCGTTCGGCATCGATGAACCGCGGATCGGAATCGAAGCGATTGTGCGAGACGATGCTGTGACCGCCCCACCGGCGAATTTCCCCGTCCGCGAACAGATTGTTCGCCATATGCGTGCCGTACATATCGTCCAGGCAGAACACGGACGAATCCGCGATCGCCTTGCGGTAGAAGGTGTTATTGTAGATCAGCGTCCGCTGGATCGGCCGATTCAGCACCATCCCCCGCTCGGGGATGTTCCAGATCACGTTGCGGAAGAAGCTGATCCCGCTCGTCCAGGCATCCATGTAAAAGCCGAAGCTCAGATGGTCGGACAAATTGTCGTGCAGCCAGTTGTGGTGAATTTGCGTCTGATCGAAGTCATGGTTGAACAAATAGATCATGCCCGAATCCTTCGTCAACGCATTGGCGAAAGAGATGTCGCAGTAAGCGATTGTGGAACGGGAAAACACGCCGGAAATCGAGGTCCGGCCGCCTCTGGCGATCGTGCAGCGGCTGACCGTGTGCTCAGCGCCCCGAAGCCAGATCATGCTCGCATAAGACGCTTCGAAGTTGCCGTCGTGGATGTAGCAATTGAGCACGGCGTTGCGTTCGCCCGATACCGTAATGCCGTTGCCTTCGAAATGAGAAATTTCGCAATCGCGAAGCACGTTCTCCGTCCCGCCCAATGCGACGCCGCGCGTACGTCCGTAGATCGACTGCCGGTAACCGAATGCGCGATCCAGGCCATAGAGGCGAGATTTCGCGATCAGGCAATGACAGGCTTCTTCCGTCGTAATCGTTGCGCCACGGCAATCGATGCCGACCACGTGAACATGCTGCTTGCGCCGCAGGTCGAACGCATAATCGCGACGCTTGACTTCCACGGCATGCGCAGACGGATGATTTCCGCCCGGCGCGATCACATAGAGCATCCGCTCCGCCGGATCGTAATACCATTCCTTCTCCGTATCCAGCGCTCGCAGCGTGCGAGTAATGAAATACAGATCCCCCGGTTTCGTATGATAATGCTCCGCCGAGCTGACCCATTGGTCGTGATGCAGCGTGCCTGCCTTGAACCCGGTCACTTTGGCCGTGGACATGAAATAGCCGACTCCGTTCACGCAAGCGACCATTGCCCCGTCCCAGTAGCCGTCCGGGAACGCTTTCAACTCTTCGTCAAACAGCGTACCGGTCGGGTAAGCGTTTGTCGCCGCGTCTACACGAGCATACTGCGAACGGTCCAGCCGATCGCTCATATTCGGCCATTGCGCTTCGGCTCCGAGCTCCTCATCGAAATAGACGAGCGTCGCACTGCCATCTCCCAAATCCCAATCGATCTTCCCCTTATAGACAGATCCTTCGTGATGCGTCCATGCTGCGATCTCGTCGCAGCCGCTCACTACCACCCGATCGTTGCGGTACGCCTCGAATCGGACCGGCGCGCCTTCTTGCCCGCTGCAAGCCGGAACGACCGTCTCCCGGTAAGTGCCCGATCGAATGAAGCAAGTATCTCCCGCCTTCATGGCCTGCGCCGCTCTGCCGATCGTGCGAAACGGCCTTTGCAGCGTCAAGCCGTCATGGTCGTCGTCGCCGTATAGCGCGACGTAATAGGAATGAGCCACCTCTGTCCCTCCTCGCATGCTACTGCCATCGTTGTCCTGGAAATAAGGAAAGCACCCTTGCTTCATCTTCCTCAGCTAACCCTATCCCGTCGCAATAAGCGGCATTTTGGGTCAGAAACTCCACAGATGTCGTGCCTGTCAGCGTAACGGCGATATCGGGACAGGCCAGGCTGAAGCGCATTGCCGGCTCTACCAGACCGTTTGAGTCGCCCCGCTGAAGAAACCGGAGCAGCCGTTTTCGCCGATTACCCTCTTCGAGCATAGCCGGGTATTTATACAAGAAGGGAGCCGGACGGTCTGTCAGCATGCCCATGCAGAGCGGGCTCCCGTGAATGACGCCGACGTTCGCTTGCCTGGCCAGCGGCAGCAATGCCACTTTGGCGGTATAATCGATCAGCGTATACTTGCCGAAAGTCTGAATCGTGTCGACGATGCCGTCCTTGATGAATGGCTCGAGCCGGTCGAGCTTGCCGGCATTGACGCCGATGGCGCGCACGATTCCTTCCTGCTTGAGCTTGAGGAACGCCGCGATCGTCCCTTTCATCGCCTCTTCGTAGCTCACCGATTCGAGTTCGTGCAGTTGAATGAGATCGATATAATCCGTCTGCAGCCGCCGCAAGCTTTCCTGTACCGACTTGATCGTGTTTTCGTAAGTGTAGGGAACGCCGCGCGTCACCGCTTTGGTCGCCAGGATGACCCGGTTCCGCTTTCCCTTCAAGCCGAGTCCGATTCTTCTTTCGCTTTCTCCGCCTCCGTACAAGGGGGCCGTGTCGATAAAATTAATGCCCAGATCCAGCGCCGCATCGATCACCCGCAGCGCTTGCGCGTCCGTCGTTTCGCCGAAATCCCCGCCGATCGGCGCGCCGCCGAGCCCCAGCTTGGACACGCGGAAATTCGTCTTTCCAAGCACCGCATATTCCAATAGACCTCACACTCCTCGTCAATTCGAGCATAGCCATTACGACAGGAAACTTCTATTTCAAATTTTTATAAAATCGTTTGTTCTGACACAAAAAAAGCGACCCCCGGGTCGTCAAGACCGCAGAAGTCGTCTTATGTCGGCAATGCCTAACCTTGCTGCCCTCTGGCAGCCGCGTCTGCATAGTGGATAATCGTGAAATACCGGACCGACCCGGTGCCGGAGTTGCGATAGCGATGCGGCCGGTCGGCGGAAAATTGAAGCGCCTGCCCGGCAAGAACCCGGTAGCTGGCATCGTCGACCAGCACTTCCAGTTCTCCCTCATGGACGAAGATATACTCTTCGACGCCGTTGTTATGGGGATCGGAGCCGTGATCGCAGCCGGGCGCCATCCGGACCAGATAGCCTTCGAACTTCGTCCGCAAGTTGTACGGAAACAGCGGATAGGCCAGGTAGGCGCCGTCCTCCTCCGAGAACGGTTCCAGCTCATCCGGCGACACCAGCGTGACGGACGGCTCGGACTGCTCGATCAGCGCCGTGAACGAGATGCCAAGGCCATTCACGATGCGCCAGAGCACCGATATCGTCGGATTGGAATCGCCCCGCTCGATCTGGCCGATCATAGCTTTGCTGACGCCGGACAGCTCCGCAACGTTGTCGAGGCTGAGGCCCCTGGACTTTCGAATGGCTTGCAAATTGAGGCCGACCCGCTTGTGAATCCCTTCCAATCCGCGCTCTTCCTTTCCGTCAACGTTCTGCTTTCGATTGTACACGAACGGCGCCCGCTCCGTCCATCGCTCCATCAACGCCGGCTGCCGCCCCTTCCGCTCCCCCGAGATTCCGCAGCATATCCGCGGTCATGCGGTCCAGATCGTAGGCCGGGGCGAATCCCCACTCATCGCGGGCGGCCGAGACGTCGAGGGCATCCGGCCAACTGTCCGCGATGCGCTGACGCACCGGATCGATCTTGTAATCCAGTTGAAAATGCGGCACATACCGCCTGATGCTCCGCGCGATCGCCTCCGGGTCGACGCTCATCGCCGAGACGTTGAAGGCGTTGCGGTGCGTCAGCCGCGATCCGTCAGCCTCCATCAGTTGTACGATGGCGCGGACGGCATCCGGCATGTACATCATATCCAGGTAGGTGTCGGGAGCGATATATGACGTATACCGGCCCTGCGCTGCGGCAAAGACGTACATATCGACTGCATAGTCGGTCGTCCCTCCGCCCGGAGGAGCGGTATGGGAGATCAATCCGGGGAACCGGATGCCTCTTGCATCCACGCCATACTTTGCATAGTAATAGTCGCACAGCAATTCGCCCGCCACCTTGCCGACGCCGTACATCGTATTGGGCCGTTGAAGCGTATCCTGCGGCGTGGCCGACCGGGGCGTGCCTTCGCCGAACACGGCGATCGAGCTGGGCACGAACAGTTGGCAGCCCAGCTCCCGCGCCGTCTCCAGTACATGCACCAGACCGTCCACGTTCAAGTGCCAGGCGAGCTGCGGCTGCGCTTCCGCCGTTGCGGACAGCAGCGCCGCCAGATGAATGATCGTGTCCGCCCGGTGCTGCTTCGCCGCTGCGAGTACAGCCGCGCGATCCAGCACGTCGAGCGTGCGGTAATGCTCCGCCTGTTCAGCCATCCCTTCGCGCTGCCGGATGTCGGTGGCCAGAACCGCGTCTTCCCCGTACAAGCTGCGCAAGTATGCCGTAAGCTCGCTTCCGATTTGCCCCAACGCCCCGGTAATGATGATTCTCCTCATCTGCTGTCGCCCTCCGTTCAGATCACGCGCAGCTCGCGCCCTACCCGGGCATAGGCAGCCAGCGCCCGGTCGAGCATCTCTGTCGTGTGGGCAGCCGTCGGCATATTGCGGACGCGCGCCGTGCCGAGCGGCACCGTCGGGTACACGATCGCTTTCGCATAAATTCCCTCGTCGTACAGCCTGGCGCTGAATCGCTGCGCGGTTCGCTCGTCGCCGATGATGCAAGGCGTAATCGGCGTCTCGGTATGCCCGGTATCGAAGCCGAGCTCCCGGAGTCCCGAACGCAGATAGGCGGCATTGCGCCATAGCCGCTCCTGCAGCTCGCCGCTCGACTTCAGAATATCGATCGCCGCGATGCAGGCGGCCACGGTTCCGGGCGGCAAGGAAGTGGAGAACAGGAACGGGCGGCTGCGAGCTTTGAGCCATTCGATCAGATCGCGCGTTCCTGCGACATAGCCCCCGACGACGCCGACCGCCTTCGACAGCGTACCGATCTGAAAATCGATGCGGTCCGCCAGGCCGAAGTGCTTGACCGTGCCTGCACCCCCTCCGAGCACGCCGGAGCCGTGCGCGTCGTCGACGTATGTGATCAGATCGTAGCGGTCCGCGATGTCCGCGATGTCCGGCAATTTGGCCACATCGCCATCCATCGAGAACACGCCGTCGGTAATGACCATGATCTTGCCGTACTTTCCGGATTCTCTTGACTCCTTCGCCTTGGCGCGAAGATCGTCCATGTCGGAATGCGCGTAGCGGATGACTGCGGATTTCGTCAGCCGACAGCCGTCGATGATGGAAGCATGGTTGTATTGGTCGGACAAGATCGCATCGCCCGACCCCATCACCGCGGAGATCGCGGCCATATTGCAGTTGAACCCGGACTGGTAGGCGATCGCGGCCTCGGTTCCTTTGAATGCGGCCAGCCGTTGTTCCAGTTCGACATGCAGCGCGAGCGTCCCGTTGATCGTCCGCACTGCGCCGCTGCCGACGCCGTATTGCTTCGTCGCCTCTACGGCGGCTTCCACCAGTCGGGCATCTCCCGCCAGTCCCAAATAATTGTTGGAAGACAAGTTCACGAATTTCCGTCCTCCGATCGCAATCTCGGGCCCATTCGGCCCGTCGATCGTATCGATCGTGTTATGCAGCCCCTGCTCCCGAAGCGTTTCCAGATTGCGCCTCAGTTCGGCCGCGAACCCACGGCTCGCCATGTTTGTATCCTCCTCTGGTCAATATTGCATATTTTATTTCACTATAGCATATATACGCAATAACATCCATAAATATGTGATGACATACTTCAAAAATGTATCAGTAGCCTATCACGGGATTCGTCGACGGGTTTCAACAAATGTAAGGCGCAGAAATACTCAACAGTTTCTCCCTTCGTGTTCGGTACTCATACGCGACCTCCCATCCAAATGCCCGAACCCGATCAAACCCGCCTACAGTGCCGCCGTCCTCCCATCCAATCGCCCGAACCCGATCAAAACCGCCTATAGTGCCGCTGACCACTCATCCAATCGCCCTAGCCCGATCAAAACCGCCTACGGTGCCGCCGTCCTCCCATCCAATCGCCCGAACCCGCTCAAAACCGCCTATAGTAGCGCTGACCACTCATCCAATCGCCCTAACCCGATCAAACTCGCCTACAGCACTGCCGACCACTCATCCAAGCCCGAGCCCGATCAAAACCGCCTACAGTGCCGCCTACCTTCCATCCAATCGCCCGAACCCGATCAGAACCGCCTACAGTGCCGCCGTCCACTCATCCCTCGGCGATCGGCGGGCATACAGGCGGGATTTGTGGCGCTTCGACACTATTTCGGCAGTCGGCGGACATGCGGGCGAGATTTGTGGCGCTCCGACACTATTTCGGCGGTTGGCGGGCATGCGGGCGGGATTTGTGGCGCTCCGACACTATTTCTCCGAACTCCCTAACCCGATCAAAACCGCCTACAGCACCGCCGACCACTTAGCCTAACAGTCCGCATCGATCACGCAAAAAAACGACCTCGGTGCTCTTGGACACCGAGGTGCTTTACGGAGACGATTCAGAAAAGGATAGCGAATGTTATATTTTTGGGTATCTAGAAAAAGCTGTCCCCGCCACCATACAGATGACGAGAACAGCCCTGTTTACGGATAGCTGCTGTGCGGATCCCCCGGTGCCAATCCTCACGTGCGCATCTCCCAGACTAATTTTCTTTGCGAATCCTCTGGCGCTACTCCCCCGGTGCTAATTCTCCAAGATCGCCTGCACGAAGGCGTCCCTGGCTTGCCCAACATCCAGGCCGGCATGAATCCGCACATCGGCCGGATAGATGGTGCGCGCCGCGGCCTCATCGACGAAAGCCCGACCGGCGTTGAGCGGATTGATGACCGTCTTGCCGGCACACGGAGCGCTGCGAAGCGCGTCCTGCAAATCGAAGTGCTGCAAAATATTCGGCACGACAACGCTCTGCCGCCAGTCGAACGGAAACTCTTCGGTCATCGCCTGGTAGTTGATCAGCGAATCCCACAGCACAAGCTTGTGGAACGGGCCGACGAACAGCGAGGTCAGCAGCGCCACCGTCGCTCCCAGCCCTTTGCCCGCCAGGATGAGCCGGTTCGGATCGACTTCCGGCAGCGACCGCAGGTAATGCCAGGCGAGCAGGGCGTCACGGATGCGCAAACCCATGATCGGCTTGCCGGAGGCGACGGACAAGTACGTGAGCGTCCGCTCGATGTCGCACCAGGGTGCCACGTCATGCCAGACCGGAGTAGGTGTCAGTTCCCCGAATCCGCTGACATCGATGCTGTACACGAGCGTCTCCCCGAGCGCCGTCAGCGGACCGAAGCGGCGAAAGCCTTCCCATTTGCCCGTTTCGTCGATCATCAGCAGAGCCGGCAACCGCCTCGTCGCCTTTGCGCCAACGTCCGAATTCACGCTCGCCCCCACACCTGCACTTACACCTGCACTTACACCCGCACTCGCCCCCGCACCCGAACCTGCCACCGCACGCACACCAGCACCTGCAGCTACGCCAGCGTCCGCTCCACCCTGTTCGTACCGCCTGAGCATCAGGCCTGGCACCTCGCCGCCCGACGTCCGCAGGCTGACGGAGCTGAACAAGCGTGACGGGCCGACCCGCTTCTCGTCCAGCACCCTGACTCTCCCGGTCCAATCGGCGGCGTCCCCGGGAAAATCCGCCTCCTCCAGCCCGAGCACTTCCCGCGAACGTTCCTGCAAATAGATTAATCCGCCCTCGCCTTGCGGCACCGCACGGCTGGCCTGCAGTCGCCTGCCCGCATCCCGGTTGATCGTGAACATGTTGACCGCATTGGACGGATGACAGTGCAACAGCTCCGGCTCCTGCACGGTCAGCTCCTCCCGGCGCAAGGGCAGCGGCTCCGCTCCCGACTTGAACAAGCGGTTCATCCAGCGCACCACTTCATTGGCCATGTTCAACGAATAGGCGTGGACGCAATCGTCCAGGAACAGCCCCAGCTCGTTCTCCCGATCGTACAGCCGGTAGACGTCGGCCGCATCGTGGAACAGCCGCTGGGTGTTGCGGTAGTCGAACAGATTGTCCTCGCGACCGCCGACAATCAGGCACGGCTTCGGCGCATGCAGGGCGATCAGGTCCGTGAAATCGATGCCGCGGGCGATCAAGCCCGGACCGAACTGCTCCGGACAGCTCGTATACCACTCGGTCAGATGAAGCGCCTCATGCTCGTTCAGACAGCAGACCGGCGCCTGGAACAGGATGCGCTCGTCGAGCAGCGAAGCATAGAGCGTCGTGGCCCCGCCGCCGGACACGCCGGTCATCGCCACGCCGCCGAAGCTGAAATCGACATCGTCCCGCGTTTCCAAATAATCGATGCACCGAATGGCGTCGAGCACGAAATGCGTGTTGCTCCAGATGCCCGTCAAATAACCGATCAAACCGTTCGTGAAATGATCGTTCAGGTGGGCGATCTCGCCGACGCAGCCCGGAGGGTCGAACGAAATTGCGATATAACCGTTGCGGGCGAACGTCTGGGCCGGGACCTGGTAGCTCTCCCCTGTCTTGCAACTGTGTCCGGTCGGGCACACGACGCCGGGATAGCGGCCGGGCGAAGCCGGCAAATACACCGAGCCGTTCACTTCCCAGCCCGCGCAGGATTCGAAGATGACGTTCTCGACCCGATAGTCGCCGAAGTCATGACGGCTGACGACCCGCGACGCCACCGGCCCCCTGTCGTACATGAAGTCGGGGAACGCCGCCCGAATCGCATCGAGCAGCGGGGCGCGCAAGCTCTCCCATTGTTCCGGGCCGGCGGCGCGGCTTCTCGCGTCAGCCAGCCGCTTCAACTGCCGCCGGCAGCGATCCGCGATCTCCTCGCGCAGCTGCAGGTCGGCGGCATAACCCGTCGCGGACAAAATATTCATTATTTCAACGCGGCGTAACGATCATTGACGGCCTTCGTCAGCGCCTCTCCTCCGGAAGATTTCCACAGCTTCACGAAGTCGTCGAAGCCTTGGTCCAGATTGACTTCACCGATAATGAACTTGATCAGATACTCGTCCCGAATCCGGTTCAAGTCCGGATATTGGGCAGCCTCCGGCGCAATGAACGTCAGCAGGTTGTTGAATGCCGGCACGCCTTCCGTCACTCTCTTCTTGAATTCGGCTTGCTTGGCCGGGAGATCGAACTTGGACATATAGCTGGACTTGGTGCCGAATATGCCGTAGTAGCTGCTGGCTCCGACCTTCGCGCCCCGCTCCGTTACGTTTACGTACTGTTCCTTCGGCGTCGGAACCCCGTCCACCAGATCGTAATGCTCCCCTTCAACGCCGAAGTAGGTCATCTTGTACACTTCTTCGTCCGTCGCCAGCGCTTCTAGTATTTCGAACAGTTTGTCCATCTTCTTCGGGTCCTTGGCCACTTGAGCGCCCATGCCGACGAAATTGTTCTTGACGCCCCAGGATAAGCCGGCCTTGTCTCCATACGGCCCGACGAGCGGCTTGCCGACGACCAGTTCGGTATTCGGATTTTGCCCCTTGAATTCCGGCTCGATGGCGATCGCATAGCTGTTCCACATTCCGACGTCAACCACGCCCGACCTTCTGTTGGCCAGGTCCTGCCGCTGCTTCGCGTAATCCGTCGTCAGAAACTCCTTGTCGATGACGCCGTCCTTGTACCATTTGTTCAACATCTTGAGCGCTTCGCGGGTCCGCTCGGTCGTCATGCCGTACGCCAGGCTGCCGTCATCGGCTTTCACCCAGGCGCCGGGGCTCGTGCCGAACGCCGAGTAGACAGAGTTGAACGCGAGCGTAGCGATCGAGTCCTTGCCCCGGCCGGTGAGGCCGTACGTATCCGCTTTGCCGTTCTTGTCCGGATCGTCCTTCGTATAGGCATACAGCAGCTTCTCATACTCTTCCAGCGTCTCCGGCGGAGCGTCGTACCCTGCAGCCTTCAGCCAGTCTCCGTTGTAGGCCGGCAAAAACGGTGTTATTCCGTCCAGCCAGTAGAGCGGAATCGCGTAATTTTTGCCGTCGACGACCGCATTGTTCCAGAGCGAAGGATCGAGTTCATCGACAGACGCCGCGTATTTCGGCATCTTCTCCTTGATCAGATCGACCGGCAGCTCGCTCAGCAAGCCCTGATTGGAGTACTCCAAAACTTCTTCTCCCGAGAACATGAAGAACAAGTCGGGAACTTCTTTCGTTGCCAAACGGATATTCAAATGCTCTTTCCAGCTCGTACGGTCCACACGCATGTTTTCGATCTTCACGTTAAAGCGTTCTTCCAGAAACTTCTGAACCGGCGTGTCGTCGGTTTCCGGCGGATCGAAGCTGAGCCAGAGCAGATCGATCGGCTTCTCGGGTTGCGGCGATGACGCAGACGATGATGCCGGCGCCGAGGCCGAGCCAGACGGCGAAGCCTCGCTGTTCGTATTGCCCTTGCTCCCGCTGCTGCACGCTGACAGCAACATCAATAATACAACCGCTGCGATCAAGCTTTTCACTTTGTTGCCCGTCTTCATTCCATTTCCTCCCTTTAATTGAATAAGCTTTACTCTATGAAAAATTGCCAAAGGCAAGTTTTCCCCCACAACTTCCTACTCCTTCAACGAGCCGATCATCACGCCATTGACAAAGTACTTCTGAAGAAACGGATAGACGATAATGATCGGCGCCGTAATGATCATCAGCACAGCAGCCTTGACCGTCTCCGGAGTTACCGTCTCCTGGCCCGGCTGTTGCGACATCAGCATCCGCAGCTCCATATCCTGGTTCTCCACGACCAATCTGCGCAAATAGATTTGCAGTACGATCTTGGTCTGATCCTGGACGTAGATAAGCGCCTGAAACCATTCATTCCAGTAGCTGACCGCCGCCCACAGCGTAATGGTTGCGATAATCGGCGCCGACAGCGGCAAGACGACGGAGAACAAAATCCGGATATCGTTAGCCCCGTCCATGCGAGCCGAATCCTCCAGCTCCTGGGGGATGCCGATAAAGAAATTGCGCAATATCAACAGCGAAAACGTGCTGAACATGCTCGGAATAATATAGACCCACAGGGAATCGTACAGCCCCAGCCCCTTCACCAGCAGATAAGTCGGAATGAGGCCGCCGCTGAAGAACATCGTGAACACAATGAAGAGCGTAAAGAAGCGGCGGTCCGGCAAATATTTTTTGGACAACGGGTACGCGGCCATGACCATCACGAATACCGACAGCGCAGTACCGACAACCGTACGGAATATCGTATTGCGGAATCCGTACCAAATTTGCGAGGAGGCAACCGCCTTCCTGTACGCCTCAAACGAAAATTCCTGCGGATACAAGTGGACGCCGGCCCGGATCGCTTCCGCCGGAGTGCTGAGCGAGATCGCCAGCACGTGGAGGAAGGGGTATACGAACAGGATGCTGATCCCGATCATGAACAATACCGCAAATATTTGAAACCATTTCTCGCCATTCGTCATACGGGAAAACATTCGCATCGCCTCCTAGAAAAGCCCTTCCTGGCCCGACTTTTTGATCACGTAATCGGTTCCCAGCACCATCAGGAGAGCGATCACATTTTTGAACAATCCGACTGCCGTCGTCAAGCTGTACTGCATCTGCGACAGACCGACCCGGAACACGTAAGTGTCGAGAATATCGGCTACTCCATATACCGCCGGATGATACAGGTTCAAAATCTGGTCGAACCCGGCGTCCAGTATGCCGCTGATCTTGAAAATAAACATGATGCTGACAACGGGCAGGATGGAAGGCAGCGTAATATGCAGTGTCTGCTTCCAGCGACCGGCGCCGTCGATGCCTGCCGCTTCGTACAAGTTCGGGTTCACCGACGCCAGGGCGGCTAAATAAATGATCGTGCCCCAACCGATTTCCTTCCAGATGCTTGTCGCCACCAGCGTGAACCGGAAGTAATGGGGATCGCCCAGAAAATAAATGGAATCGAAGCCGAGCGCTGTCAGGATGTAATTGACGATTCCCGTGCTCGGAGACAGAATCGTGCCGAACAAGCCGGCCAAGATGACCCAGGAGAGAAAATGCGGCAAGTAGCTGATCGATTGCGTGACCCGCTTGAATATTTTCCCTCTGATTTCGTTAAAAATGAGCGCAAGTATGATGGGGGCGGGAAACCCGAAAATAATATGGTACAAACTGATGACGATCGTATTGCGGAACACTCTCCAGAACTGGCTGGTCGAGGTGAACATGGTCTCGAAATGCTTCCACCCCACCCACGGGCTGCCGTTTATCCCTTCCAATACGCGGAAATCTTTGAATGCCAGTTGTACGCCGTACAGCGGCCCATAATGAAAAACCGAGTACCAAAACAATGCGGGCAGCAGCAGAACAAACAAGTATTTGTGCTTTTTGTAGCGCTTCCATCTGCTCTCTGCATGCAGCTTGCCCGATCGTGCCAAGGATGCCATACGCAATTCTCCAATCTGTCGATTTCCTCGCATCGTCTTGCTTGCCCTCATTTTATAAACAAAAACGCCTGATAATCCAGTTCATATTCATGGAATTTTGTTTATTTTGAAGCAACAAAGCGGCTTTCGCTAAGGAAAGCCGCCCGTCGGACGAGGAAAACGGTTGTTTACATGACCTCTGCCTGAATCTTCGCGCGCGCCATCTTGCGATATTGGTTCGGCGTCATCTCGTATTTCGATTTGAATCTCGTGCAGAAATACTGGACATTGCTGTATCCGACTTGCTCGGCGATCCGGGTCACCGATTCGTTGTCCGCTTGCAGCAGCTCTGCCGCAACCTCCAGCCGAACGCGGTTCAAATATTCGATGAACGGCATGTGCAGCACTTCGGCGAACAGCTTGGAAATATAGGACGGGGAGAACGAGACGAGCTCAGCCGCCCGGTCCAGGGAAATGTCTTCGTGCAGATGGCTGTGAATATAACGCTGAATGACCTGGATGGTGTCGGCATGCGCATGGGTAGCGTCGCTGTGCAAGCAGGCGACGATCTGCTTGCTGTCGGCTGCGATGCGCGCCAGCCCTTCCCTAAGCGTGCCGTTCTTGAGCACCGCGGACATATCCGGAATTTCCATGCGGTCGGACAGACGGTAATGAAGTGCCAGTCGACGCAAGCTGACGCACAACTGCATCAGCGCCCATTCCGCCGTTTCGATTCTGCAGCCGCTCTCCGAGAGCGTGCTTTCCAGCCAGCCCAGATAGGAAGAAATCGCTTGCATATCTTGGTTATGGATACCGCTTTCGAACCGCTCAAAATGCATGTCCGCCGCTTCGCTGTCGCGATCTTCGATCTCGCGATAGCCGATGACGGCGGCGGGGCTGTACAGAAAATCGTATCTGGCCGCCTGCTTCGCCTCGCGGAACGATTCGGAAACATGCGCCAGATCAAGCTTCGGACGTCCGAACCCGGCGCTGAACTCGCAGACGCCGAGCAGCTCCGCCTGCAGCGATTGCAACGCCGCCTTCACGGTCTGTTCCGCATCCGGAGCGGCCGGATGGGCAGGATCGGTCGGATAGGACGGATGGATCGGAGCGGCCGGATGCGTTGCAGCAGCCGGACTCCCCGGTTCGAGCACGAACAGAATCGCCAGTTCTTCCTGCGAGATCGCCACGGCCTCCCACCGGAAAGGCTTGCCGTTCCACAGACTGGCCAACTGCTCCGGTTGAAGCGCTCCGAAGCGGAACCGGATGCAGGCAACTGCCATTCGCGAATGCTCGGCGTACGGGTACGGGAGCGCCCCGGCCTCCTCCATATCCCCGTGGATCAGCTTCAGCAACCGCGTCTTCTCCAAGCTGCGATGAAGCGTCTGGATGCGGCCCATCATGTTCTTAAGCGGCACATACACGCGTCTGGACATCAGCAAGGAGATGACGAGGCCGACCAATGCGGCCAGGATGGCGGCGATGATCAAATTATGCTGCGACTTCTTCGATTCCAGCAGGAGCGTATCGAGCGGCCGCGTAACGACGAACCCCCAGCCATAATCGGACAAGCCCGCCGGAGAATACGCCTGCACCGTCGTTCGCCCCGCTTCTTTCGTCACAATCACCGAAGTGGCCATGCCCGCCGCATCGTCTCCGATGTCAAACTCGGCCGCAGCTTGCTCCGAATTCGTCAGCAGGATCGTTCCGTCCGCGTCGAGCGCATAGAACCGCTCATCCGCCGAACCGAGCATCGCGCCAAGCAAGTCGGTGACGTAATCCAGACTCACATCCAGATACAGATAGCCTTTGGCTTCCTCGTGCAGCGCTCCGTACGGAAGCGAGCGCACATAGGTCAGCACCCGAGCCCCGCTGCCGTCTTCGCGAATCGTCCATCGATTGAGCGGGAAGGATCGCAAGTTGTCGATGAACGCGGCATCCCTGGAATTACCAACTCTTTCGTACACATATTGGGAGTCGACCGTAAATCCCGATTGCAGAAAGTAGACGGTCATGTTCGTCATTCCTGCCTGCGACAGCTTGGCATTCTGGATATCCTGGTACAATTCCAGAAACTTGTAGCCAAGTTGGCCGCTCGTGTCGTTCAGAAGGAACCCGAGCCCGTCATATTTCTGAAATGCGGTGGAGACGACTTTGTCCTTGAACACTTCCTCGTAATGCTCCAGCGTCGCTTCCATATAATCGCGGACATGGCCGAGCCGATACAGGCTTTCGCGGGATATTTCCTGCGTCACCCATGTCCTGGAGTTGGAAAACAGGTAGAACCCGAAAGAGCCGACAGTGACGACGGTCAGAATCGCGAAAATGACAATCGATTTGATAAAGTCGCTCAGTTGATCGTCTTTTGGGGACATGCTCCTCAACCTCCCGCTATAAATTCGCCTTTCGCACCGCGGCCACGGCTACGGTATCCGTTACCTCCCAAGCCTCAACCCCGTCCGAATCGCGCTTGCCTGGCCAGCAACTCAAACCCGACGCTTGCCGGCGCCAATTCGGCGGTACCCGGTTACGTCCCTCTAACTGCAACGTTTGGTTCGAGCCGTTGGATCGGGTACGATTGCTCGTGCAGCGTATATTTGGCAAGCCGCGCCGGGTTGACGCCGTAGCCGATGCCCGGACCTTCCGGCACGGCGAGTCGGCCATTGGCCATCGTAACGGCCGGATCGACGATGTCCTCTTCCCAATAATTCGACGAGGCCGCCGTATCGCCGGGCAAGGCGAAATTGGCGAGCGCCGATAGCGCGATATTGTGGGCCCGGCCGATGCCGGATTCGAACATGCCGCCGCACCATACCGGGACTTGCCGCTCCGCGCACAGGTCGTGCAGCTTGATGGCCTCGGTCAAGCCGCCGACGCGGCCCGTCTTGATATTGACGATCCGGCAGCTGCCCAGGTCGATCGCTTTGCGCGCATCCTCGGCCGAATGAATACTCTCGTCCAGACAGATCGGCGTCCGCAGCTGCCGCTGCAATTCGCGATGGTCGACCAGATCGTCATGCGCGAGCGGCTGCTCGATCATCATCAGCCCGTAGTCGTCCAACTGGCGAAGATGGTCGGCGTCGGCGAGCGTATAAGCGGAGTTGGCGTCAACCATGAGCGGAATGTCCGGATACTGCCGGCGAATCGCGTCGACGATGCCGACATCCCAGCCCGGCTTGATTTTAATCTTGATCCGCTTGTAGCCGTCGGCGAGCTTCTGGCCGATCGTTTCCAACAATCGTTCCGCGGATGCTTGGATGCCGATGCTGACCCCGACCTCGATCGAAGTTTTCGTGCCGCCAATTACGGAAGCAAGCGGCAAGCCTTGTCTCTTGGCGTACAGGTCCCAGCATGCGGTTTCCAGCGCCGCCTTGGCCATGCGGTTGCCGCGAATGCGGCCGAACCGCTCCGCCAGCCCGGACGGATGCCCGATCGGCGCTTGGCCCAGCAGCGGGATAAGAAATTGCTCCAGCAGATGCCAATTGCCCTTGAGCGTCTCCTCATTATAAGAAGGTTCAACGAACGCAACCGATTCGCCCCAGCCGGATCTGCCTTCCGCATCCGTAACCTCCACGGCGATAAACTCCCGATCCTTCAAGGTGCCGAAGCTCGTTGTAAACGGATTCAACAACGGCATGCTCATATGCCGCAAAGTCACGCTTCGAATGTCCATCCTTACGCTTCCTCCTCCAGTAACATGATGGCCGACATGGCCAAGATCGCCGTACCGGCACTCAGCGCGCCAAGATTGAATTTCATGTCCGGATGATGCAGTCCCGGCTCAAGGCCGCAGCCCAGTCCGACCATCGTCGCCTTCAGCGGCCTGCGTTCCATCGGGTAGAAATGAAAATCTTCCGCTCCCGGCGTGACGATCGGTTCGGCCAGCGCGTCCGTACCGAGCATGCATGCGATGGCACGGCCGACGATGCGCTCCATATCGGTATCCGGCATCGCGGGCGCAGCCTTGATGGCCCACTCCGTCTTCACGTCCGCGCCGCTGACCTCCCCGGCATCCGCCGCTGCCAGACGCACGCGCGCCGCGAGCTGCGACAGCTCCTCCAGCGTCCGGGCGCGAATGTCGACCATAAATTCAGCCTCGTCCGGGATGACGTTGGCGCTCTCGTTCGGCACGCGCGCGATCGTCACTTTGCAGGTTCCTTCGCCCGCCCAATCCCTTCGGATATTTTTCACGTCCGTGACGATCGCCGCCAGCGTTTCGATCGCATTGATGCCGTCCTCCGGGCGGGCGGCATGCGATTGCCGGCCCCGTATCCGGCCCTGCACATGGGCTACGCCGCCATGATAGATGGCGCTCGATGCCCGCCCATGCTTCAATTCCTTCAGCGGCCTCAGATGGATGCCGAGCATGCAGTCCACGGCGTCCAGCATGCCGGACCGCAGCAGCGCCTTCGCTCCGTCCGCCGTTTCCTCCGCCGGCTGGAACACGGCGAGCAACGCGCCCGCCGATACTTGGTAGCCTATCTCCTTCAGACAGCGAACGGCGGCGAACACCATTGTCATATGCGCATCGTGGCCACAGGAATGATTGGCCTGCCACTGCCCGTTCACCTGCTGCAAAAGCGCGTCCATATCGGCGCGCAGCGCGACCGTGCGTCCGCGGACCGGAGAGGACCAGACGCCGACCGCTCCGGTATGGCCGGCGAACGTCCGCGTGTCCAGGCCGATCTCCGCCAACCGCTCCCCTATATAGACGGTCGTACGCCGCTCTTGCCAAGCGACCTCCGCCAGATCGTGCAGCTCCGCATACATTCGTTCCAACTCGGCGGCATGAGCGCCCAGCCAGCCCTGGATGCGTTCCTTCCACGCCTCGGCGCTCATCGGCTATCCGCCCTTTCCAGCACATAGTAGCTGCAGGACTCGTCGCCGGGAATCAAGCCGACGATGCGATATCCGCCGCCGAACGCCCGCTCGCACGACGCGCGCAGCCGCTTCTTCCAGGCCACGATCGCAGCCGGATCGCGCTTCTTGATGCCTGCCGCGTCTTTCGGCACGGCCAGCAGATAGCCTGCGTCGGCAAAATCCCGTTTGGATTCGCATTCGCGCTCGAGCCCGGACTCTGCGAATATGGGCGCGTGCGAGCGTACGGACCGCGCCTCCGCATCCCCGAGCAACACGGCGTATTCCACCCAGCGGCGATTCGCGGCATAATCGCCTTCGATTGCCGCGCATACCCGGGGAGACGTCAACTCCCAACGGACGAGGAAGCGATCGCTCGGATCCGCATCCTGGTCGGTGCCGTACACGGCCGGCATATAGGCAGCCACCATACCCCCAAGCTTGCATATATTCAGATATCCGTTGCGAAGCTGGAACGGATCGAACGTCCAGGTAATCGCCGAATAGCCGCGTTCGATCGCCCACGACCGCTGTTCGAGCTTGAGCCGTGTGCCCAATCCCCGATCGCGGTAATCGGGATGCACGACCATCATGTGCGAATTGAGATACGGAGCCTTGCCGTCATACGCCGGGAACCCGTAGCAGAAGCCTGCCGGACGCTCATCGTCGTATACGGCTATCACCGAACCTCCGTGCAGCACGGCTGCCTTCATATGAACGGCGGAAGTAAACATCTCGGCAGGCCATGCCGTGCCTTGCAAGCCGGCAAGCCGCCGCAATTCGTCATAGTCCGTTACGCTGCGGTATGCGAGTCTCTCCATCGTCCATTCCTCCGATTCTGACTGTCGGCCATGAAGCGCGCGGTTCTCTTATTGTTCATCGGCGGGCTTCACGAAATAGAAGGATTGTTCTCCGATCGCTTGCTCCTGGTCGAGCCGCTGCTGCACCCGGCTGCGGTCCTGTACCGCCAAATAGCCGGTCAGCGTGTTCAGGAGCGCGAATACGGCCGGCATCCCTTGCAGCGTCACCGGTTGATCGGCCTCTACTTTCAGCAGTTGATCCGCCAGCAAGGCGAGCGGGGACAACTCATTGTCCGTAATGGCGAGAACCCGAGCGGAGCGGCGCTTCGCCTCGCTTACGAAATCGTGGGTCTCGCGCATATACCTCGGAAACGAGAGTGCGATCACGAGCCAGCCCGGCCCGATCCGCGACAGCAAATAGTTGCCGTCTTCCATCCCGCCGCGGTACAGGTTCGCATTGCCGCGAAGGATGTTCAGCGAGTAGGTCAGCCAGTGGGCCGGAGCGAAGGATGCCCGCAGTCCAATAACCGCGATATGCTCGGCGGAGCGGATTCGGTCAACGGCAGTCTCCAGCGCCTCGGACCCAAGCGCCGCCAAGGTGCGCTCGACGTTCGCCGCTACCAGACCTGAGCGATGAGCGAGATATGCCGCCGCGTCAGTCGGTTCGCCGGCAGCCGTATCCCTCAGCTTGTGGAGCGGATTCCCGGCTTTGCGTTCCTGTACGAGCGCATTTTGAACGTTCCTCTGAAGCATGCCGTAACCTTCGTAACCGATCGCAACGCTGAACCGGATTACGGTCGTCTCGCTCGTGCCCGTCTGCGCTCCGACTTCCTTGGCCGACAGCATCGTGATCCGGCTCGGATCCTCCAGCAGAAACTTCGCAATCTTTCTTTGGCTTGCCGTCATGCCGTCAAATGCTTTGCGAATCTGATTCCGAATCGTCTCCATCCGATCAGTTCCTTTTTGGAGTTTTAACACCAAAATAGTATAAACAGTGAAGTTTATGCTTCATAAGGGCTATTATATCCGGCTAATGGAGGAATAACAAGGAGTATATTTTTAATCATAACCACCCGTCCAACGGGTGGTTTGCTCTTCGGGGTTTAACCCTCTGTTGCCAAACTGCGCCTAAAGACGCCTGCCTGACAACAAGGTTGTTCAGGCTCAGTGTTATTTGTCACCTTCACCTACCCGTTTAACGGGTTTATTTCTTTTTGCTCCTGTTGCTGCTAAACGGATCTTCGTATTCTTTTACACTCAATTTATCTATGGCCTGGTCGTGTGCTTCTTGCTCTCGGGTGTTTTGGAAAAGCTAACGGAACGGAGAGACTTTATTAGCGACAAACGCTGCAAAAATCACTGGAAAACCGCGGAATAACGGCGCTGTGTTCCGTTAAACTCCAGAGCGGAATCCTCTTCACCGGATAAGAGCGCTGTGTTCCGTTACGACGGATGGCTATCCGAAAGAGCGATGCTTCGTGCGCAATGCTTTCTGTTAACCATTAATCGACAGTCTCCTGTATTCACATAATAGCCTTCTGTCCAAAACTTTCGATTCCCATATTTGTACTTCAGTTGGGCATGCTTTTCAAAGATCATTAGCGAACTTTTTCCCTTCAGGCAGCCCATGAACGATGATACCGATATCTTTGGTGGAATCGCGACTACGAATTTGACGAGCCTCCGGGTGTGGACAGCATCATATCGGCGGCATTGGCGAGGCAAACGTCTTTATGCAGAAACCGCCTGGCTCATGGGAGAGCCAGACGGTTCGTTCAAGTCTTCTAACGGGGCCGCGTGAATACGTTACCCAGCCCAATCTTACTTTGGCCGTTCACTTGCCTCGCATGCCGCTTGCCGTACGCTTACTTGCCCAGGAACTTGTTCAACTGATCCTGCTTCTCCTTGATCACGCCGTCCAGGCCATTCTGCTTCAGCTTGTTGAAGAATTCCTCCGCCTTGCTCGGGTCGATCGAGCCGGTGTCCAGACCCGGGTCATACTGCTTGCGGATATTCGCCATAACAGCCACTTGCGAGCTCACCGGTTCCGGATTGAACGTGAAGCCCAGCGCCGGAGAATTGTGCGTGCTATCGTTGAACTTCTTGAATTGCTCCCACTTGTCGGCCGGTTCGCCGGCTGCCAGGTAGTTCAGGAACTGGTTGCCCAGCATCCAGGCAGCGCCGATCGCGTAGTTGCCGGCTTCCGCCGTCGGCGTCATCTGCTCGCCGTTCAGCGTGAAGTGCTTGCCTTCGATCCCGAAGTTGATCAGGTTGTTCAGGTACTTGTCGGAGTGCAGCAGGTTGATGAACATCATCGCGCGTTCCGGATCGCCGGAAGTCGTGGAGATCCCGAGCATCGAACCGGAGGTTTCCCCCGTGGACGTCGTCGGAATGTTCATCGCCACTTGCTTCAGCTTGCCTTCCAGCCCTGCGGGCGCAGCCATCTCCGTATCCTTGCCCGGCTTCAGCGGCGAAGGCACCATGAACACATTGCCCTTCTTGAGCGCGTCCGCTACGCCAAGCTGCGTCGTGGCCGCATCCTTGTTGATATACCCTTTCAGGAAGTAGTCGCGCGTCACTTCCAACGTGCGCTTGTAGACCGGCATATCGATGCGCGCCTTGACGGTCGTGTCCGTGCCGTCCTTCATGACGACGCCTTCGATCGTGTTGTCGCCCAGGTAATCATACTTGGCAAAATAGTGCGAGTTGAAGTTCTCGCCGTCGCGGAAGAACAACGGAATGATGTCCGGCTTCTTCTCTTTGACGACTTGCAGGATCGGACCAAGGTCCTCGATCGTCTTCGCATTATTGATCTGATCGGTCAGTCCGAGCTCGTCGGCGATGTCGGTGCGGTACAGAATGCCGCCTTGCTCCGCCAATTCCTTGTTCGCCGGCACGCCGTAGTTCAACCCGTTGATCTTGGCGCCTTGCAGGAACGTATCCGGAAGCGAGGACAAGATGTCCTTGCCGTCCTTCTCCAGCAGGTTGCCGTATTTGCCGTTCGGGTCGTTCAGCGGCAGGAACGCGCCTTTGGCCACGTTCGTCGCATGCCCGTTCCAGGAAGCGGTGAAGATGATGTCCATCGGGTCGCGGCTCGCGATCGCCAGGTTCATCTTGTTGTCCCATTGCCCCCAGTCGATCATGCGGATATCGACCGTCGCATTGATCTTGTCCTTCAGGTACTTGTTGATCTCCGCTTCGACCAGCGTCTCGTCCTTCGGCGGCGCTCCCGGGAAGAAGATCGTCAGATTGTATTCCGGCAGCTTGGACGCAGCCGAGTCCCCGCCGCTGTCGGACGGTGCCGCAGACGATGCGGCCGGCTCTTTCGACGAAGCCGACGGTGTCGTGCTGCCGCTCGCTCCCGATTCGTTGTTCTTGCTGCCGCAAGCCGACAATACGACGACGAGCGCCATCAAAAGTGCGACGATCAATACGAACGACTTGCTGAATTTGCTGCTCTTCTTGAGCATGATGTTGCCTCCCTTGTTCCCCTTAAGAGAATTGGTTATATGCTTGAATCGGCCGGTAACCGATCGAAGCCTAGCCTATCAGCCCTTCACTGCGCCGACCGTCAGCCCCTGGATGAAATAACGTTGCAGGAACGGGTACACGAAGATGATCGGCCCGATCCCGACGACCGCCATCGCCATCCTTGCGGTTTCGCCCGGAATCGTGAAGTTCGGATTCGCCTTCATGATCGCCGAGTAAGCCTGGGTATTGGAGCTGAGGAACTGGATGTCGAGCAATGTCCGGTACATCCGGAACTGGATGCTCATCGGCCCGTCCTCCCGGATGAACAGCAGGCTGAGGAACCAGTCGTTCCAGTAATTCAGCGTGCAGAGCAGCCCCACCGAAGCGAGCACCGGCAGCGACAGCGGCATGACGATTTGCCAGAACACCCGGAACTCCCCGGCTCCGTCGATCTTGGCGGACTCCATCAAGGCCGTCGGAATCGAATTGGAGAAGAACGTCCGCAGCACGATGACGAAGAACCCTTGCACGAAGAACGGCAGCATGAGCGCGAACATCGAGTTGTACAAGCCGAGCCCTTGCTTATACGTAATATAGAACGGCACGAGGCCGGCGTTGAACAAAATCGTGAAGAAGACGAGGAACGAGAACAGCCCGTGGTGCTTGAAATCTTTGCGCGAAATCGGGTATGCGTACATCGCCATGATCGCCAGCGCGATGACCGTGCCGACTACCGTCACGAAGATCGACACGCCGTACGATTTCAGAATGGCGGCATAATCGTTAAGCAGGAAATCGTATGCACCCAAGCTGAATTGCTCCGGCCACAGCTTGTACCCGCCGATCAGCACCGATTTCTCGTCCGAGAGCGAGACCGCGATGACCAGCAGCAGCGGAAGCACGCAGAATGCCGAGTAGATCCAGAAAAATACGTTGATCGCCGCATTGGAACCGGAGGATATCTGATTGACGTCGAATCTCCGCTTGCCCGCCGTACCTGTTGCCGTTGCTGTCGTTGCCATTTTGAGAATCCTCCATTCCTAGAACAGTGCGTCGTCCTTGCTGATTCTTCTGACGAACAGATTGGACAAGAAGACGAGGACGAACCCGACGACCGCCTGGTAGATGCCCGCTGCGGCCGACATGCCGATGTTGCCGGTGACCAGGAAGCCTTGATAGACGTAAGTATCGATGATCAGCGTCTTGTCGTACAGCGCTCCGGAGTTCTGCGTCACTTGGAAGAACAAGCCGAAGTCCGCATAGAAAATTCGACCGATCTGCAGCAGCGTCAAAATGATGATGATGGGACGTATCAGCGGCACCGTAATGCTCCACACTTGCTTCCACTTGGACGCACCGTCGATGTGAGCCGCCTCGTAATATTCCTGATCGATCCCGATGATCGCGGCCAGATAGAAGATTGCGTAATAGCCGATGGACTTCCACGTATTGACCAGGGGCAGAATAAGCGGCCACCAAGTCGTGTCCTGGTACCACATGCGCGGCTCGGCCCCGAACAAGGGGAGCACGACGCGGTTCATGATGCCGATATCCGGGTGCAGGAATCCATACACCAGGTAGGCGACGATGACCATCGACAGGAAGTACGGCAGGAACATCAGCGTTTGATGAACCTTTGCCGCCAGGCGGTTGCGCATGTTGTGGAACATCAGGGCGAACGCGACGCCGATGATCAGGTTCAGCACGATGAACACCGCATTGTAAGCCACCGTATTGCGCGTGATCAGCCAGGCGTCCGAGGTCGTAAACAAGTAGCGGAAGTTATCCCATCCGACCCACGGGCTATTCCAGAAATCAGTGAAAAAACTGCGCGACGCCAGCCGGATGTTCTTGAAGGCGATCGTCGTCCCAAGCATCGGAATATAGTTGTTGACCAGCATGACGAGCAAGCCGGGCGCCATCATCGCATAGAACACCCAATACCGCCGCCAGTACCCTTGATTCAGCGTTTTGACTTTGCCGCGTTTTCCGGAACGTCTTGCCCCGGGCGCCGCTTGCGCAACCTGCTCCATCTCCATCCACCCTCTGTCTTTAGCTCATTGCCGTGTATGAGACCATTGTAAGGGAGGGGGAGCGGCGCATCTATCTACTGAGGTGACCGATATAGCACTTTGGTGACTTCTGCATTTCATACTTTCTGAATCGTGTAAGAAAAACGGCTCCTCCGTCCTTTAAAAGGACGGTTCCGTTATTCGCACAATATCAGCCCGAGTATAGGTGAAACTTATACTTTCTGATATTGCAAAAAAAACGACGGAAACCCGCCGTTATCCGGACAAATGCTGATTGTGCTTGCGGTAATCCTGCGGCGTGACGCCGGCCATCTTGCGAAACAGCTTGGCAAAATAGGAAAAATGGACGTAACCGAGACTTTCGGCGATATGGCTGATCTTGTCGTTCGTCTCCGCGAGCAGCCGCTTGGCGCGCTCGATCTTGACTTGCGCGATGTAGTCGGTCAAGGACAGGCCGGTCTCCTTGCGGAACAATCTCGACAGATAGGCCGGATTGAGGAAGACGGAGCGGGCGATCTCGTCGCGGCCGAGCTCCTGGTGGATATGGTCCTGGATGTAAGTTTGGATCTTCGAGATGACCGCCGAGCTTTCCCGCTGCCGACTGGCGCACGCTTCCGCCGCCTTGCGCGCCGTCTTGACCGCCCAGGCCGACATCGCATGCGGCGATCTGGCCGTCAAGCCGTCATGCAGCTCCGCGGCGGTAACGGCTTCATGCAGTGCGAAGCCTTTGCGCTGGGCCGCTTGGTAGAGCATGTGGACGAAGCCGTAGTAGAACATCTCCAGCGTGTCCCGGCTCGTCGGCTCTTCCTGCAGCCGCAGCAGCGCTTGTCCGATCGACGCCGCCAGTTCGTCGAACTGCCCGCCGTCGAGCAGCACGCCCCAGTCGGTAAACGAAGGCTGCAGCAGCCCGGGGACGCCGACTGCCGGCTCTTCCCACTCGCGCATATCGAACACCGACTGCGTCCTGTTCACGTTGGCGCGCTCGAGGCCCGACAGCCGCTCCAGCGCGGCGGCAAGACCGGCCACGCCGACCGGTTCGCCGACATAGCAGGACATCCGGCAATGAAAATAATCCCCGCAAGCCTTCACATACTTGGCGCACCGCTCCTTCAATGCGGCGGTATCCAGCGATTCGCCGCCGTCCTGCAGATAGATCAGCAGCAGGCTCATCTCGCCTTGCGTCTGCAGCACCGTGCCGGGCGCGTCGCCCAAGACGATCTCCGCGGCCGCCTTGCGGACTGCATATTCCATGATGCGCTCATCCCGGTCGTCCAGCGCGACGCTCCATTCCTCGACGCTGAGCAGCACCGGCAAGACGCGGCCGGCTGCCGTCAGCGGAATGTCGTATTGCGCGAAAGCCCGCTCCAGCCGCTCCGCGTTTCCCGGCGCGGCGCCGTCCAGCACGTCCTGCCAGAACCTCTCCACCAGGATCGGCAGTTGGTTCGTCCATTGCCGCCGATACACTTCGATCGTCTGCTCGATGTCTTGCCGCATCCGCCGCTGCGCGACCTCGTCTGCCGCCCGCCGGACAAGCTCCTTCAACTCGTCGTGATCGACGGGCTTGAGCACGTAGGCGAAGCAGCCGTACTGCACCGCCTCCTGCGCGTATTCGAACCGGGCGTGCCCGGTCAGGAACATCGTCAGCGTCAGCGGGGACGTATCGTTAAGGTAACGCAGCAATTCCAGACCATTCGCTCCCGGCATATCGATATCGGAGATGACCAGATCCACCTGCTGCGACTCTACCAGTCTCTTGGCCTGATCGACGTTCTCCGCCTCCAGGATCGTGCCGATCGGCAGATCGCTCCAATCGATGCCTTGAGTAATCCCCTTGAGCGCGTAGATTTCATCATCCACGACCAGCATCGTCAGCATGTCAGCCTGCCCCCTGCGTCAAATTCTCGTGTACCCCTTCTTGCCCTGCCTGCCCCGCCATCAGCGGCAGACGAATCGTGACGACGGCGCCCCCGCCCTCCGCGTTGCGGAATTCGATGCCGCCGGCATCCCCGTAGAGCATCTTGTACCGACGCAAAATATTCCAGATGCCCAAATGCTGCTCCCCCGTGCCGGACAGATAATCCCCGCTTTCCAGATCCCGCAGAATCTCCTCCGGGAAGCCCGGTCCGTTGTCCTCCACCACGATGCGGATGAAGCGGCTGCCCGCTTCTCCCCCTTCAGGCGCTGCCGAGAGGCTTCCGGCACCTGCCGTGGTTGCCTTCTCCGGTCGGCTGTCGGCCTCTCCCGCCGCGACCTCCTCCGAATGGATGCGGATCACGTACGGGCTTCCATCCTGGACGCGGCGGTTGAAGCCGTGAATCATCGCGTTTTCCACGAATGGCTGAATCATGAGCGGCGACAGCTCGGCCTGCTGATGCTCCTGCGGCACTTCGATCGTGTAATCCAGCTTCGTCACATAGCGGACTTTCTGGATTTCCAGGTAATGCCGGATGTGCCGCAATTCATCCTCAAGCCGGACGACCGTGCGATGGCTCTGCATCAGGAAGCGGAAATAATCGGCCAGATGCAGCGACAGCTTCTGCACCGACTTGAAGTCCTTGAGCGCGGCGAGGTTGTAGATGATATTCAGCGAATTCATGTAGAAATGCGGGTTGATCTGCACCTGCAAATGCTTGTATTCCGCCTTCTGCACCCTCAGTTGCTCCTCGTAGACGTCGATCTTGAGCCGTTCGATCTGCCCGGCCATCTGGTTGAACGTGCTGGACATGAATGAAAATTCGCTGCTGCGGTTCGGCGGCAGGCGAATTTCGAACCGGCCTTGCCCGAGCTTGCGCATCCCGCCGATCAGGCGGGCGAGCGGCTTGAACATGACGCGCTGGAGGAACAGCAGGTAGAGCGACAGCGAGAACGCCACGAGCAGCGGAATCCAGATATACAGCACCTTCTGGAAGAACGGGAGGTTCTTCAAAACATACGATTCGGTCGTCATCAGCACGTACTCGACATCCGCGAATTTCGAGGATTGCTTCATGACCAGGTAAGTCATATCCCCGTATTTGACGGTGCCCGTCGTGCCCGACATCGCTTGAATGCTTCGCACGAGCCCGGCTTCCAAGGCGTCGGTGTCCATGCTGCCGCTCAGAACTGTGCCGCCGGGCCCAATCAGCAGCGTGCCCCCGTCGGGGCCGACGTCGAACGTTCGCAGCAGCCGCATCATGCTGTTCATCGGCACGAGCGCTCCAGCGTACACGTTCAAGTCCAGGTCGACGGTCTTGAGCAAGTAATGGGAGCCGTCCGACAGCTCGATCGTCTGCCACGTGCCATCCTCCGGACCGATCGGGCCGGACAAGTGCTCTTTGGACCATTTCAGCAAATCGGACTGCTTCACGTCGGAGTTCTCGTTGACTTGCGTGGCGAAGATGAGCGATTGTTCCTTCGGCGTGTAGAGGAAGATGGAATCCAGACTGTAGTAGATGCCGACGGAGTCGAGCGCCAGACGGTTCAGAATGCGCAGCTTGGCAAGCACGTACTCGTCCGCGTCGGAAGGAAGCGCCTGAATGATCGGGATATCGGGTTCCCGCTGCAGGCGGTAGAGGTAATATTTGTATTCGTTGAGGATGTTGTCGTTCTCTTGCACGTTCATGTTGAACAGTTGGTTGAAATTTGCCGCCACCTGATTGCGCACGACACTGGAGGCGTACAGATTGTTGTAGACGAGGAACGCGACCATGGGGGCCAGGATCAGCGCGAATCCGAGCACGATCTTGAACCGTACCGATTGCCAGAAGCCCATGCGCGTCCATCTCCCCCGAATGGCCATTATGCCAATAGCATAGCGCAACGGCCGCCGGGCAAGCAACGAAATTTTTCCAATTTCACCTTTCTCCGCCGCTGCACCAACCGCCGTCCACCGCACACCACCAAATAGTCGACTCTGTCGCCTATCCGCCCCGCCAACCGCCGCATACCGCCAATTAGACAACTCTGTCGCCTATCCACCCCGCCAACCGCCGCATTTCGCCAAATAGTCGACTCTGTCGCCTATCCGCCCCGCCAACCGCCGCACACCGCCAATTAGTCGACTCTGTCCCCTATCCACCTCGCCAACCGCCGCACACCGCCAATTAGTCGACTCTGTCGCCTATCCGCCCGGCCAACCACCGCACACCGCCAATTAGTCGACTCTGTCGCCTATCCACCCCGCCAACCGCCGCCTCCTAACGCTAAGAAAACCGGCTATGCCGCCCCGTTTCGTTTGACGGCATGATTATTTAACTGGATAAGTACATTAAAATCATCGAAGATAGAGCAGTATGGAGCGATTAACTGGAAAAGTACATTTATTTATCTGGATGAATCCGGCTTTATCGATGCAGATGCTTCCCTAACTGGACAATTGCAGTTATTTCGATCTTTATGCTGAGAAATGGTTAAATTATCTGGATAAATGCAGTTAATCGTCGAGAACTTGTATAAAGCACCTTGAAAAAGGACAGGACACCGGCCAGGTCCTCCAACTTATACTTTCTGATATTGCAAAAAATCCCCTCACCAGGGGATTTCATTGCAAATGCATGATCGCCAGCTCAACTTGCCCATTCCGCCGACCCAAGCTTGTCTATTTCACCGGCTTCGCATTCGCTTCGCCGCTGTCATTGCCGTACCGTCCCAGGCGCTCCAGCGCCATCTTGTACCCGTCGTTGCCGTAATTCAAGCAGCGCTTCACCCGGGAGATCGTCGCGGTGCTCGCCCCGGTGTCTTCTTCAATCCGGTTGTACGTATTGCCCTTGCCCAGCATGCGCGCGACTTCCAGCCGCTGCGACATCGACTGGATCTCGTTCACCGTGCACAGGTCGTCGAAAAAAACATAGCATTCCTCAACGCTCTTCAGCGTCAATATCGCCTCGAACAGCTGGTCGATCGTCGGATCGTTCCATTTTTTCAGTTGCATGCCGGTCCCCCGATTCGCTCGCTTATTCGTTCCCCTCCATTGTACTGCGTCCCGTGAAGATGTTCAAGCGTTGACGTATTCACGCTTCACAGAGATGAAATCAACGATCGGCGGGCATTCGTCCATTCCCCGAGACGGGTGCCATCATACGTTATAAGCAGAAAGGGTGTGACTTCATGAACAGACCGAATTCCGCCTCCTTGCATGGATGGAACCAACCGCCGCAGGATTACGGAAACGAAATATACCCCGGCCTCGGGGATCCGTTCGTCGGCCCTCCGGCGCTCATCAACCCTGCCGCGGCTCCGCAGCAGATCCAACCGCAGACACAAAAGAACAGCAGCACGAAAACGAGCATATTCAGCAACATCGGCGAATGGAAACAGATGCTGGACCGCGTGGGCGGCATCGACGGCGTGCTTGGAGCCATGGGCAAGTTTCAGAAATTCGCCGCCACCATGCAACAGATGGCGCCGCTGCTGCGGCTGTTCATCGGCAAAGGCGGAGGCGCCGCGACAGCAGCCGGCATCTCCAGGGACCGCACAGTCAGAAGAAGGAGAAGAGCTCGCCGGAGACCCGCCGCTTATTCCGGCGCCAGGCGCCCCAGACCGCGAACGGCCAAAAAACGGCGTTGACCCCCCTCTGACGCCAACCGAAGATCACAGCTCCTCCCTCAAGCAAGAAGGACCGATACAGCCCCGAGGATGCCATCCCCGGGCCGTATCAGTCCTTCTTGCTTGCCTGCTCATATTCCAGGAACGGATCGTCGATGACGATAATATGCGCTTCGGCATCGCTCACGCCGGTGTACATACTCGCCTTGCCGCCGTCCAAACGGACGATCCCGCCGCTGAACAGCACGTCCTGCAGATCCGGCCGCTTGGCCGGTCCGTCCGGGAACATGCTCCGCTCGGCCAACAGCTTGATCGCCGTCGACTTCCGCGAGGCCGGGTCGAATCCGAACGCCATCGGATAATAATGCCGGATGTTGTTATCCTCCATGCAGGCGATATGGCCGAGCACGCCGATCATGCCGTTCGCGAGCAGATGCGCCTCGTTCGCGCCTCCCCACTCGTCCGGCAGGAACTGACCATGCAGCAGCTCCGCGTGCGCCATCACGTCCTCGGTCAACTCCGACAGATCGCCGATCTCGGCATAGCCGATCATGGCCCGCGCGCCGTTCACCATCATCGGGCGCGTGAAGACGCCGATGCGCCCGTTCGCAAGCTCCGCCAGACGAATGTCCTTCATCGTAAGCGGCCCCTTGGCGAAAGGCTTCAAATCCTTGACGCAGCTCCCGCGGTAAAATACCGTTCGCCAAGAGGTCACATAGTGCGGATCATCCCCGTCGAAATACACTTCCACCCCGCCGAACACCATTTCGCCCCGAACGAACGCAACGAAAGGATCCTGCAGGTTAAAGACGGGCGCGCCCTCGCGGGGCGTCCACTTGCCGCTCCTCTTCACGAAGAACATCACTTCCGAAATTTCGCTGTGACGCTCCTCCACCCGCCCGGCAATGACCCATTCTCCGTCATCCTGGAACGGGGCGGTAATATTGTATACATCCCTGTCGCCGGCCCCGGTGAACGCCAGCTTCTCTCCGAGGGCTGCATCCGCGCGGCGGCTTTGGCGAAATTGCGTCAGCAACAGTTCGCATGATTTCGCTTGCTCAAGAGGTAACAGCATCGGTGTCCTCCAGCTCCGATTACATCGGTACTGTATTATTGTATCATGCAAGCATGCAGGTATGTGCACTTGAAACGCCGCCCATTTTTCCCGAGGCGTCATCCGCTTCAGTGCATGAATAGTCCCAGCACCCGGTATATGGCTGCCGCCAGCACCGCCGAAATCGGGATCGTGATGATCCACGTCACAACGATGCGCCCCGCCATCTCCCACTTGACGCCATGAAATTTCTTGGCCGAGCCGACCCCGAGGATCGAGGAAGTGATCGCATGCGTCGTGCTGACGGGAAAATGCAGCAAAGTGGCGGTCATGATAACCGCAGCCGAGCTCGCATCGGCCGAAAACCCGTTAATCGGTTCGATTTTGAAAATTTTCGTCCCCATCGTCTTGATGATCTTCCATCCGCCGACCGACGTGCCCAGTGCCATAGCGACCGCAGCAGACAGCTTGACCCACAGCGCGACCTCCAGGTCCGACTGCACGCCCGCCACGACGAGCGCCATCGTGATGATGCCCATCGCCTTCTGGGCGTCATTCGTACCGTGCGTGAACGATTGGAACGCCGCCGTCAGCCACTGTCCCTTGCGGAATACCTTGTTGACCAGATGCGGGTTCGAATTGGCGAATACATGCTTAAACAAGTACATCACAAAAAAACCGATCGCAAACGCCAGTATCGGGGAAATAACAAGTCCAAGCACGATGCTCGAGAATCCGCCGGCATTGATGCCGTCCCATCCTTCCGCCGCCACCGCCGCACCGGCCAGCGCGCCGATCAGCGCGTGCGAAGAAGAGGATGGCAATCCTTTCCACCACGTGATCAGATTCCAGGCGATCGCCGCCAGCAGCGTCGCGATCACGACCGTCAGGCCGTGCTCCAGCTTGAACGGATCGGTCACCTTGCCGCCGATCGTCTTGGCGACCCCCGTGAACAGAAGCGCGCCAAGCAGGTTCATCGCCGCGGCGAGCATGATGGCGCGTCTGGGTGTCAGCGAACGTGTCGATACCGCAGTCGCAATGGCGTTGGCGGTATCGTGGAAGCCGTTAATGAAATCGAAACCCAAAGCCAGAGCAACGATAATAACAACCAAAACCATCGTCAGATCCATGTCCGCTTAATCCGTCCCTGCTTCAAGAGAATATCATGAATTTCGCATCATGATGGATTGCAAAGTGTTGGCGACGTCTTCGCAAGAATCCGTCGTTTCCTCCAGGCGTTCGTACAGCCCCTTGTATTTGAGCAGCTCGATCGGGTCCTTGACGTTCTGGAACAAGTGCTTGATGCTCTCGCGCATCAGGTTGTCGCCCTCGTTCTCCAGCTCATGCAGATTCACGCAGTGCGGCTGCATCGCCAGCAGCTTCTTCTGCGTAAGCAAGTAGATCGCGGATTTGATCTCCTGGGAAGAGCGGCGGAGCACCTCGCCGAATTGCCGGATATACTTGTCCGATCTGTCGGTGGCGTACATGTCGAAGCGGGAAGCGCTGGCTTCGATCCCGTCCAGCACGTCGTCCAGCCGCTTGATCAATTCCATGATGTCTTCGCGTTCGATCGGCGTGATAAACGTTTTGTTCAATTCGGTAATGACCGTATGGGTGTACTCGTCGCCCTGGTGCTCGAACCGTTTCATTTCTTTCGTGAACGTATCCAGCTCCAGGCGCTCTCCCTGTACGGCATTGGCAAAATATTGGACAGATTCGTCGACGAGATCGGCCATCTGCTCCAATACTTTGAAGAAAATATCTTTTTTGCGAAACACGAACAACCCTTCCCTCCGCGTCTGATCGCCGGCATGAAAACATTCGGCCCTTTTTCATATTATCACAGTGCATCCGGCTTGGCATAGTTTTACGGCGTCAACAATCGACACTTTCTTTAAGATTACCCCGATGTTGCCATTTGCAACCGAAGCCGGGCGGCATTCGCAGGTTCGTCCGCCATTGAATAAGCCTGCGTACCGCCCTCTTATAGAAGGAAGCAAGCAGGCTGCAGGCTCGCATGTTCTTTGTACATTTCACTAATGGTACGTCACGTGCTCCGAGAGCGCGGACGTGTCCGGAACGACATGGTAGTACGTCGTGCCCGGCATGAACGGCAGTTCTTTGCCATCCTTTTTGATGCGTATGAAGTCGCCGTCGCGCTCCCACTCGCAGGCGAGGGCTTGGCCTTGCTGGATCAGCACCGCATTTCCGCCGCTCTTCAAATCGACCTCGAGACGGCCTTCCTTGTCGTAGGCCCGATGCTTGGCCTGAAGCACGACCAGATTCGCCGCCGTAAGCTGTTCATTATTGTTCTTGTCGATATGCGGATCACCGTTGATGAATCGGGCATAAGTTCCTTTGACCGCGTCGTATGTATAAGACACTTTGTAGCTGGACAACTGAAATTTGATTTGCACGTCCGCCGCGAGCGCCGCGCCGGTCATGTCCGGCGTGCTGCTGAAGGGAAGTGTCGGAACAGTGGCTGTATCCGGGTATTTAAACTTTTCCGCGCCGGCGCGCAGCTTCTCCAGGTTCGTGTATACATTATGCGGAGCCTTGCGGGACTTGTCCCGCCAAAAAAACGCGCCCGCATTCGTAATCTCGTCCAGATCCTGCTTGTGCTGGCCCTGGAGGATCGCGAACCCGTCATTGCTCGCTCCGGCATGCACGAGGACGCCTTCGTAAAATTCGCCAACCTCGATGAAATAGGGACGGATGCTGCGCACCGGGCCGATCGGATCGGTGAATTCCTTGCTCTGAAACACCGCCACGAACCTTGTAATTCCGCCTTCCGCGAGCAGTTCCCATACCGTGTCCGCCTGCGTCATGCCGGATTGGGGACGCGCCGGGGCCAGATTGTTGATCATGACGGAAAATGGGCGGTTCGCAACGGCCTTCTCGACGGGCAGGCCCGTCAACGGAGCGACAAAGGCGGGCGTGGCGGGCGGCGGGGATTCGCCGGGTGTCGGGGCGATCGATTCCGATACCGTCGGGACTGGCGTTGCCATCGTTTCCATCGGTTTGTTCGCGCTGGCTCCGCTGCACGCGGACGCGATTGCAAGCGTTCCCACCGTCAGCAGCATCAAAGGAAGCCGCCGGAGCGCCCGGGACGAGTTCGTTTGAGCGGTCATGCCATTCCTCCGTAACGTTTTCTTTCTATTAAATCATAAGTTTGGGCAGATGTCTTGGGTCCAGTGCGGTTGAAATTACTTGATCGCGGACGCCACGACCGCATCCGCTTCGATCATCCGGTCAACCGTCGTGAATTCGTATCCCTCCTTGCGCAAATCGTCGATAATGAGCGGCAGCAGCTTGAGCGTATGGTCGAGCGCATTCTTTCTCCCTCCGAAAGAATGCAGCAGGATGATGCCGCCCGGCTTCGCGTGCTTCATAATGTTGCTGCGCATATCGGCAACCGAGGTGCCGTCCCAGTCGCGCGGGTCGACCGTCCAATAAATATGCTGCAGGCTCTGTTCGTGCAAGTAATTGAGAAAATCGTCGGACAGCGCGCCGTAAGGCGCCCGCATCAAGGCCGGCTCGACGCCCGTCGCATCCGCGATGGCTTCCTGAGTCCGCTTCACCTGATCGTCCAGCGCCTCCGCCTTAAGCGACGACAAATTCCGGTGCGACCAACTGTGATTGCCGATCGTATGCCCTTCCTCCACGATGCGCTTCGCGACTTTCGGGTACTTCTCGACCTGTGTCCCGACAAGAAAGAACGTCGCCGTCGCCTCTTTCTCCTTCAGAATATCGAGGATTGCCGGCGTGTATTTGCCGTCGGGGCCGTCATCGAAAGTAAGGGCGATCCAGCGGCGTTCCGCTTCGGGCAGCGAAGCCGGGGCTTCGGCCGCGGGCTCTGACTTCGGGCTTGGCGGCGGAGCCAGACGCACCGCTGCGAAGATGGACGGGTTGCTTGACTCGGCGGCAGACGCCGCGGACGAGTCCGCCGGATCCGCGGGTCCGGCGGCGATGACGACAGCATGCGACAGACCTCCGCCCGCGACCGGCAGCGCCCTGGCTTGTTCAAACATCCCGCTCCAGCTGACGACTCCGACAGCCAAGACCGCAATCGCCGCCGTCAGTCCCGATAAGGACAGAACCGGCAGCAGCCAACTCCTTTTCTCGTACGTTTTACGCCTCGTTACCCTCATGCTTCGTACCCACGCTTCCCGAATACTTTTAGTTATTTAGTTAGACGAACGAAACTGCGTTTCGGATCGGTCGCAGAAGATGAATTCAGTAATTATTTTAATGTTGAGTTCCGCTTCTATGATGCTTATGACCCCGGCCCCTCAAGGATACAAAAATCGGGAACCGAATCGGGAAGCAATAGATGGATTTCTCCCCTTATTTCAGTTGATTTTTTGTGTCGAATGACAGATAAGAGGATTTCTTCAGTTAATATTCGTCCAGTTATCTCAGCAACAAGTAGTATCACCTAAGCCACAACCATCCTGAATTTAGCCTTTTTAATGTATAGGCACGTTCTTCCCGTATCACGATATGCATGACGAGAACTCTTGAGTACGTTGCCCAAATTTCCATCCAATTATCGTTCAAGGAGGATCCTGCCATGCAGCTTTTCATCGACTGGGTCGCGAAGCATCCGGCATCCGCACTGCTGGTGGCCGTAACGGCCTTCGCCGTCGCATTCGTTGCCTTCAACCACGAGAAATTGTTCTACCGCGAATAGTTCCGGCATGCCCAACCGCGCCCGTTTCCCGCTATTTCCCGCTTTGACTTTATTCGACATCCTGTGATAAGGTGAAGACAAAAATCGATATTTGGAGCGAAGAACCTTGGTTTTTTCCAGTATCCTGTTTCTTTATTTCTTCTTCCCGTTGCTCCTGATCGTCTACTTCGCCGTAAAGAACACCAAGGTGCGCAACTGGATTCTGATTGTCTTCTCCTTCGCTTTCTACGCCTGGGGGGAGCCGGTCTGGGTATTCCTGCTTATCCTCGCCTCCTTGCTCGGCTATCTGGCATCGCTGTATATCGACAAGCATCGAGGCACACGCAAAGGCAAAGTCGTATTCGTCACATCCATCTGTCTCATCATCGGCATGCTGGCCTATTTCAAATACACCGGATTTTTAATCGACAACTTGAACGACCTGCTCGGGCTCGGCGTTACGACGCCCAGCATCGCGCTGCCGATCGGCATTTCCTTCTTCACCTTCGAAATTATCTGCTATATGTCGGACGTGTACAAAGGCGTCGTGCGGGCGCCGCGTTCTCCTATGAAAATGTTTCTGTATGTCTCGTTCTTCCCCCACCTGATCGCCGGCCCGATCATCCGCTTCACCGATATCGAAGCGCAGATGGATAATCGCAAGATTACGCTGTCCGGCTTCAGCTACGGCGTGAATCGGTTCGTGATCGGCCTGGGCAAGAAGGTCATTCTGGCCAATTCTGTCGGCGAGCTTGTGCCGAACTTGATCGGGCCGGACGGATCGGACTCCTTCCTTGGGGTCTGGTTCGGCGTGTGTTTATATGCGCTGCAAATCTACTTCGATTTCTCCGGATATTCCGATATGGCGATCGGCCTTGGCTATATGTTCGGCATTACGCTGAGAGAGAACTTCAACTATCCGTATATCGCGCGGTCGGCAGGCGAATTCTGGCGCCGTTGGAACATTTCGCTCGGCGGCTTCTTTCGCGACTACGTCTATATTCCGCTCGGCGGCAACCGCAAATGGTATTTGCGCAACCTCGCGGTCGTCTGGTTCCTCACCGGTCTGTGGCATGGCGCGAGCTGGAACTTTATTATCTGGGGCCTCTATTTCGGCGTGCTGATCGGGCTGGAACGCTACTTCCTGCAGCGCTTGTTCGATAGATTGCCGAAGCTTGTCTCCCATCTCTACCTGCTCTGCGCGATGCTGGTCGGGTGGGTGTGGTTCTATTTCACCGATCTGGAGCAGGCGCTGTCGACGCTGCGCATCATGTTCCTCGTGGAGTGGCGACCGCTCGTGACGATGCAATCATTCTACTTTTTCCGCGAAAATATGTACTTGTTCATCGTTGCTGCAATCGCCTCGACTCCGCTGATGAAGTGGCTTGTGGAGCGATCGATGGCAGGCCGCAAAACGGGGGCTTGGGTGTCGTATTTGGCGCCGGTGTACAATGCGATCATCCTGGCTTTGTCTACCACGTTGCTCGTCGGAAGCACCTATAATCCTTTCCTTTATTTTCGGTTCTGATCGGAGGATGATATACGCATGAATGCACGCAGTCAATGGTGGAACGTTGCGATCTTCCTGACGCTGATTGCTGCGCTGGCTGTGCTGAATCTGGTCAAGCCGGGGAGCAACGGGAAGGAGATCGCCGAGCTCGAGAAGCGGGAGATGCAGACGTGGCCGGCATTCTCGCTGGACAAGCTGAAGCAAGGGCAATTATTCAAGGAATACGACAACTACTTCTCCGATCACTTCGTCTTCCGCAGCGGGTTCATTGAGCTTGGCATGACCGCCAAATCGTATAAAGGCATGCAAGACAAGGATGGCATCTCGCTCGTTACGACGGTCGATCATTCGAAGGAAGATCTTGGCGGAGAAGACGGAGACGGCGCGGTTCCGGCTTTTGGACAGACGGACCCGGGAGCCGGTCCTGACGCCTCGGCCCCAGCGGACGACGCGGGCGAGCTCGTGAACGGCGAATCGTCGCAGTACCTGGTCATCAAAGACAAGGCGATGCTGCTGTATCAGTACTCCCCCGAGAGCGCAGAAGCTTACGCCGCGGCGATCAACCATCTGCACGATGCGGTCGGCCCGGACGTCCGCGTCTACTCGATGCTCGTCCCTTCGCAGGTCGAGTTCATCGAATCCGAGAAGCTGCGCAAGCTGTCCGGCTCGCAGAAAGAGGCAACCGAACACGTCTACGGGCTGCTCCAGCCTGGCGTGAAAGGCGTGTCGGCCTATGAACATATCGAATCGCACAAGGGCGAATACGTCTATTTCCGCACCGATCATCACTGGACGGCGCTCGGCGCCTATTACGGCTATGAGGCCATCGCCGAAGCGATGGGCTTCGATCCCGTGGCGCTCGACCAGTACGAGACCAAGGATTTGCCGGGTTATCTCGGCACGGCCTACGCGGCGACGCGCAAGCCTGAGCTGCGGAAGAATCCGGATACGGTAACGACGTATTTGCCGACCGTCAAGCATGAATACAAGGTGTATTACGATCAGAAGCATGGCGTCAAGAAGCCGCTCGTCGAAGGCAAAATTCCGGTCGACGGCCGCGGCGGCTACGCCGTCTTCCTGGGCGGCGACTTCGCGATGAGCCGCGTCACGACCAAGGTCGATAACGGCAAGCGGCTCATGATCATTAAAGACTCGTACGCCAACGCCATCGTCCCGTTCCTGCTGCCCCATTTCGAGGAAATTGAGCTCGTCGATCCGCGTTACTTTAAGGGCAGCCTGGCGGACGAGATCAAGGAACGCGGCATCACCGACGTCCTCTTCGTCAACGGCCCGGTCGTCACGACCTACAAGGGCATCGCGAACATGGTAGAGGCGTTGTTGCCAGCAGAGGGATAATCGCGAATGCGGTGGAGACGCTGTTACCAACGGAGGGATAATCGCGAACACGATGGAGACGCTGTTGCCAACGTAGGAATAATCGCGAACACACGGAAAACGGCTTGTATCCCCTAAACGTAGGGATTGATGCAAGCCGTTTTTTTTGAATCCATGGTGCGGACGGCATCATGTTGACGTGGTTGGGAACTTGCAGGCGGGGATGGTGCGAACGACATATGAAGCGGCTTGCGTTGTCCCCTGCGAGGGGCCACAGCAAGCCGTCTATGAATTTTTCCTTATCTCCACCCAGGTGCCGCTCTCCAGACCGAGTTGAGTCGATTTTCGACGTAACTCCTGCCAACCGCCACTTTCCAGACCGAGTTGAGTCGATTTTCGACGTAATTCCCGCCAACCGCCGCTCTCCAAGCCGAGTTGAGTCGATTTTCGACGTAATTTCTGCCAACCGCCGCTCTCCAAGCCGAGTTGAGTCGATTTTCGACGTAATTCCTGCCAACCACCGCTCTCCAGACCGTGTTGAGTCGATTTTCGACGTAACTCCTGCCAACCACCGCTCTCCAGACCGTGTTGAGTCGGTTATCGACGTAATTCCTGCCAACCGCCGCTTTCCAGACCGAGTTGAGTTGATTTTCGACGTAATTCCCGCCAACCGCCGCTTTCCAGACCGAGTTGAGTCGATTTTCGATGTAATTCCCGCCAACCGCCGCTCTCCAAACCGAGTTGTGTCGATTTTCGATGTAATTCCTGCCAACCGCCGCTTTCCAGACCGAGTTGAGTCGATTTTCGACGTAATTCCTGCCAACCACTGCTCTCCAGACCAAGTTGTGTCGATTTTCGATGTAATTCCTGCCAACCGCCGCTTTCCAGACCGAGTTGAGTCGGTTTTCGACGCTACTCCCGCACATAGCGGTGGTCAGGAGCGTCTCCCCAGGAAGTCGCGGTAGATGCCGGGCGTGGAGTCCGGGATGAGGGTTGCGCCGACGCACTTCTCGTAGAACGCGGCCGGTCCGACGCCGCCGATGATCGCGTACACGTAGCCCGCCTCGCGCATGCTTTGCAAGCTTTTCAGCAGCAGCGCCTTGCCGATGCCCTTCCCTTGCTCCGATTCCAGCACCTTCGTCGGACCGAAGAAGTTGGGGGCGGTGGCGTCATAGCAGGCATAGCCCAAAATGTCCTTGTCGCGGACGGCCAAGTAGCACGTGATTGGCGAGCGGGCGAAGCAGACATCGCATTCCCCTGCGGCGCTGCGGGTCGAATGCTCGGCGACCCATTCCACGACACGGAACTTGTCAGGCGCGAGCGCCCGGTGGATGCGGATGCCATCCTGTTCGAGATCGGCAAGCAACGTATCGCAGGAAGGCATTTGCAGCAAGTTGACGAGCATATCCGCCATGGTGGATGTTCACTCCTTCATTCGAATCGTCACGGACAGCCGACCGGTTGCCTCAGCTTCGCCGCGGAGCACCCGGGCAAGCGCATCGAACGCCTGATCCGTGTACTCGTAAGCGGCAAGCGTATAGACGGACGGATCGGTATATTGCAGATCGTAGGGGTTACGCAAGGCAACCGCGATCACGGGGACGCCGGTACGCGCCAGTCCGTCCACCAGTGCCCGCTGGCCCGCATGCAGATGGCTGTTGTATGTTCCAACAACGATGCAACTGGCTGCTCCACGAGCCCGCTCCAGGACAGCCGCAATTTCAACCGGCTCCGGGTCGGGAGACGTGACCGTCGCCGATCCACCGAGCAAGCCCGCCATATAAGCCGGGAACGTGAACGTATCCTGCGAGATATTGGACACCATCGTCGCCCGGAAAGCAGGACAGCCAACGAAATAAGGGCGTTCTCCAAGAGATGGCAGCTTGCCGCCCGGCACATTCACCGCCGTTATTGTCTGTTGCAGGATGGCGAGATTCGCCGCCTGATGTTCGTCGCAGCCCACTTTATCCAATGCCGCATTCTTCTGGTCAGCGCTGCCCGCCTTGCCCAAGCTCACAGCAGCAGAGCTTTCCAAAAACCGCGCCTTCCAATCCGCAATCTTCGCCAGCGACTGCTCCCATTCTGCGTTGTCGATGTCCCCGGCTTCAAGCGCTTCGCGGATTGCCAGAGCGACCGCTTCCGCCGTCGAAGCGGTGTGCGAGACGAGCACGAGGTCCACCCCGGCCTTGACGGCATGCAGCGCCCCCTTCACGGTGCCGAAAGAGTGCTGGACAGCTTTCATTTCCATGCAGTCCGTCATCACGAGGCCCGAGAAACCCATCTCCGTCTTCAACAGATCGGTCAGGATGCGCCGCGACATCGTAGCCGGGAACTGCGGATCGAGCTGCGGGAACATGATGTGCGAGGTCATGATCGCGGGAATGCCGGCATCGACAGCCGCCTGGAATGGCGCCAACTCGATCTGCCGCAGTTGCTCGAGCGACTTGTCTACGGTCGGCAGCGCCAGATGCGAATCGACGCTCGTATCGCCATGGCCCGGAAAATGCTTCCCGCAGCTCAGAACCCCGCCGTCATGCAGCCCGTTCATCATCTGCAGCGCGTAACGGATGACCGTCTCCGGGCGATCTCCGTAGCTGCGTACCCCAATGACCGGATTGGCGTCGTTGGAATTCACGTCCAGCACCGGAGCCAAGTCAAAATTGACGCCGAGCGCCCGCAACTCCTCCCCGGTAATGCGGCCTGCCCGATACGCATTCTCCGGATTGCCGGTCGCCGCAATCGCCATCGCCCCGGGCACCCGGGTTGCGTCGGCAGGCAGCCGCGAGACGGCGCCTCCCTCCTGATCGATCGCAATCCAGGCGGGCTTCCCAGTCTCCCGCATCACAAGCTCCTGGATCTCCCGGCACAATCGCGCCAACTGCTCCTTGCCCGTAATGTTCCAGGCGAACAGAACGACATTGCCGATCTTATAGTTGCGGATAAGTTCGATGAACTTGCTGTCCAGCTCAGGGCCGTCGAATCCGACCATCATCCGCTGTCCGATCTGGTGTGCCAAGGACTCGGATTCAAATAGCATGATCTTCGCCCCCTGCCTGCCCCGATGACCGAGCATTCTTCTGCATGCTGCGGATAGCCGCCTTCAATCGACCGTCATGCCGAAGCAGGATCAGATCGGCCTGCTCGGCGTCCGCGCCTGATTCGATCATCATGATTGCAGTCTTGACCCGCATGTCGGCCTGCTGCAGCGCCTCGACGGCCTGCTGCTCTTCCGCGCCGGTCACGGCCCGCACGATGCGGATCGAACGGTCGTACAGCTTCGCGTTGCTTGCCTTCAAATCGACCATCAAATTGTCGTATACCTTACCCAGCTTAATCATCACACCGGTCGTCAGCATGTTGAGCACCAGCTTCTGCGCCGTACCGCTCTTCAGCCTCGTCGAGCCCGCAACGACTTCGGGTCCGACGACCGGCGCAATGCAAATGTCGCACAGCTCGGCGATGCGGGTGTTCCGATTCGTCGTAAGGCCGATCGTCTTCGCGCCGACTTGCTTCGCCTGCCGAATGGCGCCGAGCACGTAGGGGGCCGAGCCGCTGGCCGTAATGCCGACGACGACATCCTTTGCATGGACGCCAACGTCGGCAATGAGCTGCTCGCCGCCCTCCGCATCGTCCTCGCAGCCTTCAACGGCGGTCCGCAACGCGGTATCTCCGCCGGCAATATAAGCTTGTACCAATTCAGGCGCCGTTCCGAACGTAGGCGGGCACTCGCTCGCGTCCAGCACGCCCAATCGGCCGGACGTGCCGGCGCCGACATAGAACATGCGGCCTCCGTTCTTTAAAGTCTCGAAGAGCATATCCACCGCCGCGGCGATCGCGTCGACTTGCCCACGCACCATCAGCGGCACATGCTGGTCTTCGTCATTCATCATCAAGAGCATATCCCGCGTATCGCATTCGTCGATAGACTGTGTCGCGGGATTCGCCTTTTCCGTCGTCAACTGTGCGAAGTATGAATTCATGGTTTCTCATCCTTTTAGTAAGTTCTGTCTGTATACGGGAAGTCCTGACATGATCTTAGCCCTTGACGGAGCCAACCGTCAGTCCCGCCACGAAGAAGCGCTGCAGCAGGGGATATAGGATGATGATCGGCAAAGTGGACGTGATGATGACCGCCGACTTGATCGACATGGCGATCGTGCTCTTGTCCCCGGCGCCGGCCGCATCGCCAACCATCATCGTGCCGTTGACGATGTTCCGCAGGAACAGCATGACGGGGTATTGATGGGTGTTGAGATAGATCAAACCGTTGAACCAATCGTTCCAGAAAAAGACGGCCGTGAACAAGGCGATCGTCGCGATGGCCGGCGTCGATAGCGGAACGATGATTTTGCGCAAAATGCCGAAATAATCCAATCCGTCAATGATCGCGGCTTCTTCGATTTCCGCCGGAACGGCGCGAAAGAAGTTGATCAGGATAATCAAGTTGAATTGGCTGATCGCGAACGGAACCAGCATGGCCCAGATCGTACCCGTCAAGTTAAGATTCGCGATTAAGAGATACGTCGGGATCAGCCCGCCGGAGAAGAACATGGAAAACACGACTAATTTCAACACCAGCTTTTGACCGAACAGGAATGACTTGGACAGAGCATACGCGAACACCGTCGTCATGAATAACGCAATCAAGGTGCCGCCGGCCGTATACAAAAACGTATAGCCATATGCCCGGAAGAAGTTCGGGTACGAGAATATTTCCTGATAGGAATTGAAATTCAACCCGACAGGCAAGAGCGTGACTTTGTTGTTGATGATCGCGCTCGGACTGGACAGCGATAACGCCAGCATGTAGATGAAGGGAACGATGCAAATGAGCAGAACTGCGATCATGATCAGGTAGATCAGCATATCGGCGGGTGTAAAACGATGCAAATTGCTGCGCCTGTTCATCATGCGTTCCTCCTTTCTCGGCGATTTAATAGATGCTTTCACCGGACAATTTTCTGCTGAGCCAATTCGAACTGGAGACGAGAATGACGCCGACGATCCCGCTGAACAATCCGATCGCCGTTGCCAAGGAGTAATTCTGGTTAATCAAGCCGTAACGATAGACCAACGTATCGATAATGTCGCTGACCGCCGAATTGGAAGGCGTATAGAGCAGCAGGATCTTCTCGAAGCCCAGGCTGAGCAGATGGCCAACTTGAAGAATAAGCATGACCATGATCGTCGACATAATCGAAGGAATGGTGACGTATTTCACTTTCTGGAAACGCGTCGCTCCGTCGATATCCGCCGCTTCAAACATTTCCTTATTGATCCCGGTCATCGCAGCCAAATAAATAATGGCTGTCCAGCCCGTATATTGCCAAGTTTCCGACAAAATATAAATCGGCCGGAACCAGAATGGCTCATTCGTGAAATAGATCGGATCCACACCGAACACACTTTCCAGAAATCGGTTAAGCAGCCCCGAACTCGGTGACAAGATTTCCCCCATAATCGCGATGACGACGACGACGGAAATGAACCGAGGCATATAAGAAACCGTCTGCATCAGCTTTTTGAACTTGACGTGACGAACTTCATTCAATAACAGGGCAAAGACGATCGGAATCGGGAAATTGATCGCAATGTTCGAAAACGAGAGCACGAGCGTGTTGCGGAATGCCCGCCAGAACGCGGGGTCAGAGAAAAACCGTTCGAAATAATGGAGGCCGACCCAATCCGTGCCGAACGGGCCCATTCCGGGCCGAAACCGGCGGAATGCCAAAATATTGCCAAACAGCGGAACATACTTGAACAGAAGAAAATGGACCAGCGGAATCAGCATCATCACGTAGAGCTGCCAATAGCGCTTGAAGTGGCGTCGGCGACGGGAAGCTGGCGAGTCGTAGCCCGAATCTTGTCTGTTCAAGGCGGCCGTTGCATCGGACATAAATTTTTCACCTTCTTCTGGATATAAAACGCGTATGCTGTGCGGGAATAAAGAAAGAGCCCGCCTATAAATGTAGGTCAACCAGCGACTCCATTTAATTGGTAGGCCCTATTCGATATTCCCATCCAGTTGTCTATATGCTTACCTTACTTCTTCATGTTGTCGTTGTACAGCTTGGCGAACTTCTCGATTTGCAGGTTTTTCATTTCCTTGACGTATTGATCCCAGTCTTTATCCAGGTCTTTCTTGCCGGTCAGGAATCCGTCTGCCCACACTTCGAACGTGTCCGCCAGCGGCGTCATCAGCGAGCTTGCTTCTTCTGCCGTCAGGTCGTCGAACATCGGCCTTGGCGGGATCGCCTGGATCGCCGTATCCATCTTCGCTACTTCCGCATTGATGGCTTCGTAGTTCGCGTCGTACTTGGTCATTTCTCTGGCGTTGACCCACACAAGCTGCAGCGGATCGGCGCCTGTGCCGTATTTCAACTGCATTTCTTTATAGATGCCGTTCGGCGAATTCACGAGTTCATCCGCGTACTTGATCTTGTCGCCGTCCATCGTATAGGATACGCCTTCTACGCCGAGTGCAGTCAGTTTAGCGCCATCTTCGGAGTAGAAGATTTCATCGATCGTCCGGACGATCCGCTCGAAATCCGCACGCTTGGCGGTCTTCGACGGGAACAGGATGCCGGAGCCGGTGCTGCTCTTCTGCTGGTGATGCGCGCCGGCCGGTCCTGCGAGCGGCGGATACATTTGCAGCTTGAATCCTGGTGCGGTAGCGGATGCCGTTACGCCTCCGATTTGGTCGTAGTAAGCGTAAGTTGCGATCGACTTGCCTGTCGCCATCTTCTGCGCCCACTTGTCGCCGTCGATCGGCTCCGCCATTTCGGGATCGAGCAGGCCTTCCTTGTACAGCTTCGAGAAGAACTTCATGTATTCCTTGTACTGATCGCTGATGGCGCCAGCAAAATATTCCTTCTTGCTGTAATCCCAGCTCAGTGTCTTCGAGCCGTCTGCGCCGTTCTTGCCGACGCTGACGCCGAACGACGGCATCGACATGCGATACAGAACGCGAGGACCAGCCAGGATGGTCAACGGATAGGAATCCTTATTCTCTTCCTTGTACTTCTTCAGCACGGCATATAGATCTTCAAACGTCTTCGGGGCCTGCATACTGTATTTCTCAAGCACATCTTCCCGCAGGATCAGGCCGCCATCATAGAACGGCTTGTCGAACAGCGAAGGAAGGGAGTAACGTTTGCCGTCCTTCAGGTTCAGTTCCGCAACGGCTTCCTCCAGGCCGAATTCCTTCACTCTGGCGTTGAAGTTCGGAGTCCAGTCCGCATGGTCGCTGATCGGCACGAGTGCGCCGTTCAAGGCGAGCGATGCGTTCTCGCCCACTGTCATCTGGTTCAGGATGACGTCCGGAACGTTCGTCCCCGTGTTCAAGGCAAGCGATACCTTCGTTGCGTAATCGGCAATCGGAATCGGCTCAACTGTCAATTGTACATTGTAACGCTTTTGGATCTCCTGGATCAGCAGCCAATCATTCTTGAAAGGAAGCGTCGCGTTGTCCGGATAGAACAGCGAGATCTTGAGCGGATCCTCTTTGGCGGGAGGATTGCTGCCGGCATTGCCTGCCGAGCCGCTCGGACTGTTGCTCGCGCTGGGCGACGATGCGTCGTTGTTCTTGCCCGAACTGCAGGCTGCGAGCACGGACATCATCAAGACGAACGCCAGTACGAGGGAAACCGTTTTTTTGTTGAACATACTTTACTGGACCTCCCTGAATCAATGAATGATGTGTGGTGAAGCGCATTTTGGACCGTTGATGACAGGCCGGCTGAATGCGCTTCCCTTCTCAATAAGCATACTATCATTTATTATTTCAGATTACAATGCTTTTTTTGAAATTTTATTTCGGAATATTGTTTCAAAATCTGACAAAACAAAAAACGACATCCACCTTTGCAGGAATAGGATGCCGCTTTTCACGTCAGTTTATGAATGAAATTGAACTTACGTCCCCCGCGCTGCCCGCTCAATCCAATATGGTAATCATATCCTTCACTTGCAATACGGCTTCCTTAATCAGAGTATCGTCCACATTACGTTCGATGGCTCCGAGAGCAATGGATCCTATCAAACGTTTGTTGGAGTTATAGTAGGGAATCGCAATTCTCCTGATCCCGTTGTATACCTTGCCTTGATCATCCGCATAACCATGTTCATGTATATGAGCAAACCACAAGTCTCTGATGCTCTGGTCTGGAATTCGAACATCTATGGATTGATGCCGTCCGAACGAAATGAGTCTCGACCGTTCTTTCTCGCTATATTGATCAAGCAATAGATACCCCCAAGGATGATACAAATAATCGGTTCGGACCTCTCCCACTTCCTGCATACTCACTGAATTTGGATTTACCGCCTTATCCCGACATATTATTTTCCCTAAATCAAATTTAAACCAAACAGCTGTGAAGGGAGTATTATGGGCGAGAGCTTCCAAAATGGGGTATATGGAGGGCTCCGATTCCAAGGTGGACGTATAACTCTCAAAATATAAAATTAACTTTTTGCCTATTACGTACTTCTGGTTAGAAGCTTTCGACAGATATTCTTCTGCCAGCAGCGTCTGCACATATCGATTTAGACTGGATGGAGTAATCTGCAATATTTGCTTTAGTTCGTTAAACCCCATTTCATTGTTTTCTATAACCAAATCAATAATCTTAAGTCCATATAACAAGCCGGGCGCTTTCACATTATCCACCTCTGCCATACAATTTTCTCAATTATAGCATGGGCGTTATCCGCCCAGGAGTCAATATAACAAAGAAGATATCACTTGTAGTACTTTCTAATATTATATATAATACTATTAGTATACACGAGGGAGATAAATGGATGAAACCTAACATTATTTACATTTTAGCGGACGACATGGGATACGGAGATTTATCTTGCTTGAATGAGGATTCGAAAATAAAGACAAGGCACTTGGACCGCGTGGCGTCGGAAGGAATCATCTTTACCGATGCTCATTCATCATCGGCAGTTTGCACACCTTCCCGCTACAGCATCTTGACAGGCCGCTACAATTGGAGATCCAGGCTAAAAAAACATGTTCTCTTCGGATACGATTCGCATTTGATTGAGGATGGTCGAATGACAGTGGCCTCCTTGCTTCAACAGAATGATTATCATACTGCATGCATCGGCAAATGGCATTTGGGGTTGGATTGGGCCAAGAGTGAAGAAAGCTCCGATGGCGTGGACTATACACAACCAATCAAGAACGGCCCTGTAAATTTCGGCTTTGATTATTTCTATGGGATCAGTGCATCTTTGGATATGCCGCCTTATGTATATATTGAGAATGATCGTGCCACTCAAGTACCTGACCGCATGACGAAGAATGAAGGAAAGAAGTTCTGGAGGGAAGGTCCCACAGCACCGGACTTTATCCACGAGGAAGTGCTGCCGAAGCTCACGGAGAAAGCATTGGAGAAGATTGACGAAATGTCGGATTCCCCCTTCTTCATCTATTTCCCGCTCCCGGCGCCCCATACTCCCATTGTTCCGAGTGTAGAATTTCAAGGTAAATCGGGCACTAACGAATATGGGGATTTCGTATTGATGTGCGACGATGTGGTTGGCCAGATTATGAGAAAGCTCGATGAAAAGGGAATATCAGAGAATACGATTCTTATCTATACGAGTGATAACGGGTGCTCTCCAACGGCAGATTATAGGGAATTGGCACAAGTCGGTCACAACCCTAGCTATGTATTCAGGGGGCACAAAGCGGATATTTATGAGGGAGGCCACCGCATTCCATTGCTCGTCCGTTGGCCAGAACGAATCAAGGCGCAAAGCGTTTCCGATGAGCCCGTTTGCCTGGTGGATTTCATGGCTACGATGGCGGAAATCATTGGCGCACGTCTCCCGGATCATGCAGGTGAAGACAGTGTCAGCAATTTACCTGTCTGGCGGGGACAAATGTTGAATCAGCCGGTTCGTGAGGCTATTGTTCATCATTCTATCGACGGATCGTTCTCCATTCGCCAAGGAAATTGGAAGCTGGAGCTGTGTGCGGGGTCCGGAGGCTGGAGTGATCCCAAACCGGGTCAGGAGCCCGCAGGAACCTCGCCGATTCAGCTCTACGACTTGAGCGCAGACATTGGAGAGAGAAGAAATGTCTGCGATCTCCACCCTGAAATTGTAGAACGGCTGAAATTACTGTTGCAGCAATATATCACGGACGGACGCAGTACGCCCGGCGCCCCTCAGTCGAATACAGAAGGCCCCGAGGACCGGACGCCTGATTGGATGGTTGCCGAATTGAAGCATCCCATGACCATGCACGAGGAGAATGACCATAAATAAGAAGGTTAGCGTTCACGTTTGAACGCTTACGCGGCAATCCCTTATCACAGGATGTCCCATGATGAGGGATTGCCGCGTATCCATTCACCCTTCTATTGCATTAACCTTCGTTCTACATTCATCAATAGACACACGTCGCTGATCCGACTCCCTGGGCGGGGCAGATTCAATAGAAGGGGCCCGCTCTCCGGCCTGAACCATTCTGGAAATCAACCGCCTCTTCAGGTCATCGGCAACCGCTCGATAGGAGTCCATCCCCGCCAAATTCGTTAGCTCATACGGGTCTGCTTGCAAATCATATAGAAACTCCTCAATATAACTTTCCGAGCCCGATACTTCCCTGCCGCCCCATTGGGGGGCATGAACACTATATTTCCAACGGCTGGTTCGAATCGCGCGGCCGACTTGAGAATCGCTAACTTGCAGGAAAACCTCCTGCGGCCAATCTGTCTGCTCTCTTCGAACAAGCGGCATAATCGATCGTCCCTGCATGTGGGCAGGCACTTCAATTCCGGCGCTATCCAATAAGGTCGGCGGGAAATCCACCAAGCTGATCAATTCGCGAATTTGCCCGCCTTGCATGAAGCCGGGGCCGTACAGGGCTCCAGGGACCCGAATCGAGCTTTCGTGGGCACTTCGCTTATATTCGCTATTACGTGTTTTGAAGTGGCATCCGTGATCCGACGTAAAAAGAATAATCGTGCGTTTACTTAAATCCAGACTCTTTAGCGTATCCAGCAACCGGCCAAGCGCTTCATCCAGGCGCTTGACCATGCCGTAATAACCGCCAAGATGCTGCGGCGAAGTACCCCCAAGCGCTTTCAGGTCCGGCGGCGTCCATCGATCCGTATACATTTCTTCGTATCCATCCGGAGCCGGATAGTTGTCAGTATAATTCTGATGGTGCGGCTCCAAGTAGGATAAGAACAAGAAGAACGGGTTATCCTGATGGCTATCGATATAGCGAATCGCAGCATCTGTCTGAGCATCCACCCGATAGCCGGGAAGCATGACCTTCTGACAATCATTATTATATAGAATGGTCGAATAAGCGTCTGAAGCCAACCCTAACACGTTGGACGCCAGCCAATATTCATAGCCCCCCCGCTCCTCTTCCTGTACGGGCTCCTGGCTTGCCAAGTGCCATTTGCCAATATAGCCTGTTTCATAGCCGGCATCCTTGAAATAATGAGCAAGTGTTCTTGTATCTTGAGGAAGTGGAATTCCGTTGCGATAACAGCCGGTCGCGGTCGCATACAATCCCGATTGCAAGCAAGAACGTGCAGGCCCGCATACCGGTTGACAAGTAAAAGTATGATACAGATGAGTGCCTTCCCGCGCTATCCGATCAAAGTGAGGTGTTAGGCCCAGTGGATTCCCATGCGCGCCTGTCGTATCCCAGCGCTGCTGATCTGTAAAAAAAACGATTACGTTCGGTTGCTCTGACATCCGATTCCCTCCTATTGCGCAAGCAGCAAGATCTCGCTATCGTCTAATGCCTTGTTAAATATCATTACTTCGTCCAGAAGACCGTTATAATAATCCGTACCTGAAGTGTTTCTCCCTATATATGCGTAGGTCGAGCCCGTATTCACCGTCTTTGGGCTTCCCGCGAGTGTACTACTTGTACGTTCCGTACCGTCAAGGTAGATTTTGAATTGGCTGGAACTGGTTGCTCCGCTCGGGAATACGACAGCGATATGGTGCCATTGGCCTCCCAGGCTTAGACCGCTCACGCCGTACTCGTGTCCATTGACCGCTACAGACACCTTCGTCGTATCTGCCGTGATCGACAGCCTCCTGCCGCTTGAATCGGTTCCATAGCTCAGGAATGACTGTGCTGAAGCAACGGATGGTTTAAACCATCCGGCTATCGTCCGCTCTGAATTGCCGATCGGAAGATTGCCTGCGTAGGATGTGAGGGATATATAGTCATCTGTACCGTCGAGTAATATAGCGCTCGTTCCTACCATCATATCCGTTGAGGAATAAGACGGAGAACCAAGCGGCGTTCCGTTATAGCCGTTGCCGGAGGAGTCGTCTGCATTGTCCTCAAACTGATATAAGGCTATTGCTGAAGCAGGTGACTCTGCAAGTTGCGAAATCTCGCTGTTGTCTAATGCTCTGTTAAATATCAATACTTCGTCCAGCTTACCGTTATAATAATCCGTACCTGAGGTGCTCCTCCCTATATATGCGAAGCTCGAGCCCGTATTCACCGTCTTTGGACTTCCCGCGAGTGTACTGCTTGCCAGTTCCGTACCGTCAAGGTAGATTTTGAATTGGCTGGAACTGGTTGCTCCGCCCGGGAATACGACGGCGATATGATGCCATTGACCGCCCAGACTTAGACCGCCCACGCCCCACTCATGTCCATTGACCGCTACAGACACCTTCGTCGTATTTGCCGTGATCGACAGTCTGCTGCCGCTTGAATCGGTTCCATAGCTCATAAACGACTGCGGCGAAGCAACGGAAGGTTTAAACCACCCGGCTATCGTCCGTTCTGAATTGCCGACCGGAAGATTGGCTGCGTAGGGTGTAAGGGATATATAGTCATCTATGCCGTCGAGCGACATAGAGCTCGTTCCCTCCTTCATATCTGTTGAGGAATAAGTTGGAGAACCAAATGGCGTTCCGTTATAGCTGTTGCCCGAGGAATCGTCTGTATCATTCTCGAACAAGTATTCGGCTATCGGTGAAGAGGATGGATGGGGTGTCAGCTCTGAAGGGCTTAAAGCTCCTCCAATGCTGCCGCCATTATAGTAGCTTTTGATATCAACATAGCTTGCTTCTATACCGGCGTTAACTTTTACAGCCTGATCTTGGGAGCCGTTATTTTTCAAAATATTGTTTGGGCCGACATCATTCTTTTTAATAAATGGTACCGTAACCTTCTCCAGAGCATTCTCCTTCTCCAGAACATTATGCACCACTCTGAAATTGTTGGCTTTGTTATCCAGATAAATGGCTGCTACAGGCATAGAGCCTTTACCAACGTTAATATTGGAATAGTGAACATTGCTAATGTAGTTTTCAAACACTTCACCGCCTGGCGTATTGCTCTTGACATGAATGGCAGCGGAATCGGTATGAAGAAAAGCTACATTCGAAATCTTGTTATATCTGATCTTTACGTCTCTTCGGGAACTCTGTACAGCAGTCTTGTTGCCCCAACCTGCGTTGACTCCCAGATTAGGACTTCCGTCAATCTCATTGTGCTCAAACAATAGACCGTTAACATGGCTGGCATACATCGCCATAGAGCCCGAATAATCCATACCCATTCTATAGAAGTAGTTATTGCTGATGTTTTCCTGCCAGTTGCCTTCGCCAGATAAGGGTACATCCTCCTGCGCCATCCCCAGCACAATGGCCGTATCGGCCATTTCATAAAATACATTGCCGAGAACATAATTATCATGGGTACCGATATCATAGTTTATACCGTTACCTCCCAAGTGTTTAAAGAGATTCCTTTCAAACTGGATATGATGTGTATTCTTGAGATATACCGCTGATCCATTTATATAATCGACGTTTGCACCGCTATTGCTGTGCAGTTGCGGCTCATTCGGATTATCATGAAAATGAAGTCCTCCCTGCCTTTGTACAAATCCGGTGTATGTTGGATCTACCCAGGTTGAATGCTGAATACTCAGTCCAAAAAACTTGATGTAGGAAGCCCCGTCGATCTCCAGCAGCCTTTCAACCCTGGGCGCAATAACCTGGACGGAAGCCAAGTTTTCTCCTGCTCTCGGTTTATAGAATAGTTTGTTTTGAGTGGTATCTAAAAACCATTCACCCTCTGCATCCAGAAACTCATATGCATTTTCCATATAGTATGACGATGGTTGAAACGGTGCCGCAAATGTAAAAGCGTCCTCCCTGTCATACGATCTTGGCACCACATAGGCATACGAGGCATCCGTTGTATAACTTACAATTCGCAAGCGTGTTTGCGTATAGGTTCTGAGCATGACCATTTCAACCGAGTTGTCAGATACGTTCAGATTTCCCCAATTGGCTATTTGGCTTTTGTTAATTTTAAAAGTTTTATTCGTCGTGTTTATACCTGCAAGCTGATAAAAGTCCGATTGCAAGGGGGCTCCATATGTCCCTTGATTGGGCTGTCTCGCCCTAATACCACGCTTCCCGTCAACATAAAGCTGTCTGAATTTCATCCCTGCCGGCACAGAGGCACTATATATACCATTTCCTTCATCCGTCCATCCGCTTATTGCTATTCCGCCATCAATAATAGGCGCTTCATCGGGATAGTTTCGATAGATGATATTCCATCCGTTCGTCCCCGAATCGTCGGCGTCAAATACGATCGTATCCGCTATCTCATACCTGCCGCCCATGAGATTAATGATGATATCGCCAGTCATATCTCCATTAATTTGACTAACAACATCTCGCGCCTTTTCTATTGTCCGATAGGGCAATGCCTCACTGCCGGGATTGCTGTCATCCCCGTCCGGGGATACGTAATAAGTGGCCTGAACACTCGCGTGTACAATTGTCGAATTACCGAATAGCAGCAAAAATGCAGCGAGCACCAGCAAGATTGACATCGAGACTGAGACAGCTTTTGAAAATCCTTTAGCTCTTGGCACGACCATTGTTATCCCTCCAATTATTCAATGTCTAGCCCTTTATAGCTCCGCCAGTCAACCCGTCAATAAATAATTTTTGCAAAAAGAGAAATAAGATGACAATGGGGATGCTGGCAAGCAATACAAAGCCGAGAATATAACCATAATCCGCATTCTCAACAGAATTCGCTACATAAATACCATACGTGATCGTTTTAAAAGTCTTGAACAAGAACAATGGCTGTATAAAATCATTCCAGGTATTCAGTCCATCAATGATGATCGCTGTGGCAATCATCGGTTTGAGCAATGGAAGTATAATTTTATAGAACATACCCGGCGTGCTTGCACCGTCAATATAAGCAGATTCCTCAAGTGCAGTCGGGATTGTTACAATAAATTTAGCGAACAGTATGAGTACGAAAACATTAAGGCCATAGACGATCAGAACGCCCCATAAGGTTCCGACCAGATGTAATTTATAAAACATCGACATCATGGGGACAAGCGTGATCTGAGGGGGCACCATCATCCCCACCAGAAAAAACATCGTTAGAAGCTCACTTCTCTTTTTCTTGGAGCGTGCAATATAATAGCCTGCCATCGGTGAAATAATTAATACGGAGCACACAGAAATCGATGTTAAAAGGATGGAGTTCCTGTACATCTCCCAGATATTATGATTCGAATCGGAAAATATTTTGATCATATTATCAAAAGTCAAACGGGTTAGAGATAAGGGGGTTCTTATAATATCTGTTGTGGTCTTAAAGGCTCCAATTAAAGTGACGTAGAGCGGCCCGCTAAAAAAAATAATGACAAGCAAAGCTGCCAGCAACCGGATCATTCTGCCTGTCCATTGTTGCCTTACAGTTCTAACTCCCACCTAGTAATTCACCGTCCTGCTATCAAAAAACTTATTCTGATAGTATGTAATCGTCGCAACCAGAATTAACAAGATGACAGCCATCGCGGAGGCATACCCGACCCACAAATTATTTGTAGCGACTTCCATGATATAAAATCCCAGCGTGCTCGTAGAGTCCACGGGTCCACCATTCGTTAAAATCAACATTTTCTCGAATTCCTTCAAATTGTTAATCGTAGCTGTAATAAAAGCAATCGAAATACCCGGAATCATGAGCGGTAATGTAATCTTGAAAAATAGGCTAAAGGGCTTGGCACCGTCTATGTTGGCGGATTCATAAATTTCTGCCGGGATCGTTAACAGGGCATTCATATAAAGAATCATCCCGACGCCAACTCCCTTAAAGACACCTACGACTACAATCGAGGCTAATGCATATTGCGGGTCCGTCAGCCAACCGACCTTCAGAAAGCCGAGGCCTAATTGATCCAATATCACATTCAAAGGACCGTTATAGGAATAAATGACTTTCCATATAAAGGCTGCTGCAACCATGCTCATGATCACCGGCAGAAAAACAAGGGTGCGAAAAATATTATTGATCGCACCGCGCTTCACAAATAATAAAGCTAACAATAGGGAAATAAGCTGGCCAGCGAACACCATCATGACACTGTACTTGATCATAACCAGCGTCGCCGACCAGAACTGAGCATCCTTAAAAATCCGAGTATAATTCTCCAACCCGACAAAGATGAATCGTGCTAAACCGTCTGTATTATACAAACTGTAGTAAAACCCGATTAGAATAGGAATGATTGTTTTCGATAAATAAATAAGTACAGCAGGCAGTATAAAATAGAGCGGAATTCGTTTATACTTCATGTTACTTGCGGCCTTCCATTTTCAAACCGTCATCATAGGCTTTTTGAATTTTATGAAGCTCATCATCCAACTTCGCGCCGGCAAATAGATTCTGGTACATCACATCCGTACTGACACCCTTGGGACGAATGTATTTGCTGTCTGAAATGTTTCCCGATATCGCGGTCAAGCCTTTAACTTTCTCATAGATCATGCTCGTATAAGGCCCGGATTCATACGTCGGGTTCTCTTTAAGCGCCCCGCTTACACCATCGGCCTTTAAATACATGCCATATGTTTCTTTATCTTCATAGAAGAATCGCAAGAATGCCAGCGCTTGTTCAGGGTATTTGGTCTTGCCGCTAATTCCCATTGCGCCGTTATAAGTTAAAATATATTTATCGGCACTATTCTTGGTTGGAACCGGGAACCATCCTGCTTGAAAAGGAAGTTCTGCACCATCAAGTATTGGAGCGAGCCAAATTCCATTCACCAGCATCGCAGCATCTCCGTGCATAAAGGCATCATTCATCTGTGCCATCGTGAACGATAGCGTTCCCGGATGATAATATCCTTTCTCTACCAGTTGAAGCCATTCCTTGGCCGGATTCGCAATGGCTTCATCTGTAAATTTCAACTCGCCATCATAGATTGCTTTGTAAATCCCTGTCGTATCCCCATATTTCTCCGACAATTGAAGGTCCACGACCGTACTTGGCAACGATCCTGTCAACCATGGTTTATCAGGGCCACCAGTAACGATTGGAATTTCACCATTATCCTTCAATGTTTTCATAATATTCGTGAATTCGTCCCAGTTTTTCGGTTCGCTCAAACCGTATTTATCAAATTTATCTTTGTTGTAATAGACGCCCATTTTGATTTGCGTTGTAGTCGGCAAGTATCTAATCTTATCGTTAAATTTAATAAGGCCTTGTTCCATGAATTGATCTGTTAAGTCTGCAGGTAAATCCAACAATGCACCATCAATCGTTGCTAACGAATCCACTGCATCTATCATCACATCCGGCAGTTGTCCGGATGCATACATCGCATTCATTTGTGCCTTCCGATCGCCCGCCGCGAACAACTCGGTTTTGACCTTAATATTTGGATATTTGGCATTGAAGTTCGCAATGACTTTTTTATAAAAATCAGTCGTATAGTTCGGTGTTTCAAATACAAGCCAACTAATTTCTCCACTCATTTGAGCAGGGTCCTCTTTAACAACAGCTTCAGACGACTTTTGCGTTGCTGCCGGAGTCTTAGCAGGCTCTCCGCTTTCATTAGATCCTCCATTTCCGCCGCATGCTGCCAGAATGCTTAGCATGAGTACAAATATGAGTGCCGTTAAAGACTGCCTCTTCATTTGATTTACCCCTTCCAAATATTTCTTTGTTGGACACATCATAATCTTATAAAAGAATGGCACCTGTCTACAATTTAAGTAATCGTATATTTCATATAAAAATTGCACGCATTTTCTCAATCTCCATCCGATAAGAAAAACCGTCAGGGGAGATCACCCTGACGGTCCTTTTCCGCGGATTGGCGGGGCCAAGGTGGAATTAGTGGCTCTACGTCACAATTTCGGCGAATTGGCGGGGCCGAGGTGGAATTAGTGGCTCTGCGACACAATTTCAGCGGATCGA
>Ga0222419_100196_pt1 | contig 96617 bp, 86 predicted proteins | sample 1B20Ametagenome_FD_182474 | JGI IMG/M metagenome (GOLD analysis project Ga0222419, IMG submission 182474) | Enriched microbial communities from leaf-cutter ant dump, University of Wisconsin, Madison, United States - 1B20A (version 2) | ecosystem: Environmental > Terrestrial > Nest > Insects nest...
CTTCGGTGGTATATTCCCAGATCAGCAGGTTCAGCCCGGGGTATTTCTCCATCATGGAAGCGATCACTTTGGGCAGCAGGTACGGGGCAATGGTCGGAATGATGCCGACTTTCAGCTCGCCGGTCACTTCCTGCTGCTGGTCGCTGATGAGCTCTTTGATCTTCTGGCTTTCCTGTAAGACCAGGCGCGCCTGTGCGATGATCTGTGCGCCGATCTCGGTAGGGACAATGGGCTGCTTGCTGCGGTCAAAGATCCTGACATTGAGTGTTTCTTCCAGCTTCTGTACCTGCATGCTGAGGGTAGGCTGGGTGACAAAACATTTTTCTGCTGCCCCTACAAAGCTCCGGTAGGTATCTACTGCTACAATGTATTCTAACTGAACAATGGTCATATAGTTTAAATTGATGGTACAAAACAAAGATATTGTTTTAAACTATATGGCTTGTTGCGGCGTGTTTTATTGTTGTAAAAAATTGGATGGTTTCAGTGTAAATTATTGACATATTTTTCCAGGAAATCCTGATAGGCCATTTTCAGTCCCTCGGGAAGTTCTATTTTGTGTTTCCAGCCATAACTATGCAGTTTGGAGACGTCCATGAGCTTGCGCGGAGTGCCGTCGGGCTTGCTGGTGTCAAAGGTCAGCGTGCCTTCGTAGCCTGTTACTGTTTTGATGAGCAGGGCAAGGTCTTTAATGGTCAGGTCTTTGCCTGTGCCGATATTGACCAGGCCGGATTCATTATAGTTTTGCATCAGGTAGTAGCAGGCGTCGGCGAGGTCGTCTGCGAACAGGAATTCGCGCATAGGCTTGCCTGAGCCCCAGATGGTGACACTTGCCGCGCCGCTGACCTTTGCCTCATGAAACTTGCGGATCAATGCCGGAAGCACATGGGAATTTTGCGGGTGGTAGTTGTCGTTGTAGCCATAAAGGTTGGTCGGCATGACGGAGATGAAATTGCAGCCGTATTGCGCCCGGTAGGCGTCGGCCATCTTGATGCCGGCTATTTTGGCAATCGCATAGGGCTCGTTGGTTTCTTCCAGCGGGCCGGTCAGGAGATATTCTTCTTTCAGGGGCTGGGGTGCCAGCTTAGGGTAGATGCAGCTTGAGCCGAGGAAAAGCAGCTTTTTGACTCCGTTCAGGTAGGACTGGTGAATGACATTGTTCTGGATGCACAGGTTTTCGTATAGAAAATCTGCACGGTAGGTGTTGTTGGCGATGATGCCGCCTACTTTGGCTGCGGCCAGGAATACATAATCCGGCTTTTCTGCGGCAAAGAATGCGGCAACGGCCTGCTGGTCGCGCAGGTCCAGTTCGGATGAGCTGCGGGTCAGGAGGTTGTGGTGGCCTTCTTCTCCGAGTTTACGGCAAATGGCCGAGCCTACCATTCCGCGGTGACCGGCTACATATATTTTTGCGTTCTTTTCCAATTTGATCTGGGCTTGGGTTGATCTGGCGCCGGAACTGACCGGATGCCGGGGCAAAAATACGAAATTACACCAAGTATCGGCAATGCCCTGCGCATGCATGGCGCTATGCTTACTTTTGCATAAGTTTGTATAAAATTTTTGATAGTGGGCAAAGACAAGTTAAGAAAGTTTGCGGAAATTGACACGTTTCCTAATGTTTACCAACTCGAGGCTGGCAAGGTGCTGAAGGGCAATTGGGCTTCCAGACATTTTAAGAACGACCATCCGGTGGTACTGGAACTGGCTTGCGGCAAAGGGGAATATTCGGTGGGCCTGGCCAGAATGTTTCCGGGCAAGAATTTTATCGGGGTGGACCTGAAGGGCAACCGGATCTGGAGGGGTGCGCGTACCGGGGTGGACGAGGGGATCGGCAACCTGGCTTTCCTGCGGATTCAGATCGAGGACATCATGGATTACTTCGGAGAAAATGAGGTGGACGAGATCTGGATCACTTTTCCTGATCCGCAGCCCCAGGAGAGCAGGGAAAAGAAACGGCTGACTGCTCCGGGCTTTTTGAACAAATACCGGTCTTTCCTGAAACCCGGCGGGAAGATCAATTTAAAGACCGATAATGATGGCTTATACCAGTATACGGCAGAGATGGTAAAAAATCTTGGGCTGGTGATACACAAGCAGACCACGCAATTGTATGCTTCGGAGCATGCTGACCAGGTGCTGTCTATCAAGACCCATTACGAGCGGATCTACCTGAAGCATGATAAAAGTATTAATTATATACAGTTTTCTTTTGACTGAACAATTTTTATGAACTGAACAGGCTGATTTATGGAACAATCTTTTTATGATCAGGTCTTTGAGCTGGTGAGGCTTGTGCCCAGGGGAAGGGTGACTTCTTATGGTGCTATTGCCAAAAGCCTCGGTGCCGGCGGCTCCGCCAGGATGGTTGGCTATGCGATGGCCCATGCCGGGCCTGTCCATCCGCCGGTCCCGGCGCACAGGGTGGTGAACAGCAGCGGCCTGCTGACGGGCAAGTTCCATTTTTCTCCGCCGGGGCTGATGCAGGAATTGCTGGAGAAAGAGGGTGTCGTGGTCAAAAACGACAAGGTGAAGGATTTTAAAAAGGTTTTCTGGGACCCGCTGCAGGAGCTCTAGTTTTCCGGTTGTCTGGCGAGCGGGCTGTCCGGATCAGGGAGAGGTACATGATATGGGCAAGTGCAGGAATAAATTTAAATACATAACATATGACAGCAATAACCAGGTGTGACTGGTGCGGCTCGGATCCGCTGTACATCAAATACCATGACGAAGAATGGGGCAAGCCTGTTTATGATGACAAGACCTTGTTTGAGTTCCTGATCCTGGAGGGCGCCCAGGCGGGACTGAGCTGGATCACGATCCTGAGGCGGCGCGACAATTACAGGAAGGCTTTTGCAGATTTTGATGTGGAACGGGTGGCGGCTTTTGATGAAAAGGATGTGGAGCGGCTGATGAATGACCCGGGGATCATCCGCAACCGGCTGAAGGTACATGGTGCCATTACCAATGCCAGGCTTTTCATGGAGATCCAAAAGGAATTTGGTTCTTTTTCTGATTATATCTGGGGATTCATGCCCGGCAGGAAACCTTTGCTGAACCAGGTGCGGACCATGGGTGATGTGCCTGCCAGGACGGAGCTTTCTGATGCGATCAGCAGGGATATGAAGAAGCGGGGCTTTAAGTTCTTTGGCACGACGATCTGCTATGCGCACATGCAGGCGACGGGGATGGTCAACGACCACCGCCTGGATTGTATCTGCCGGTAGAAGTTGCTGATCTGAACCCGCATTCTGATCTGCCCCTGGGCTTGCGGAGGATTTATTTTTTTGCGGCCTGGTTATAGTCAACGACCATTTGGCGTACCAGGGCTGCACTGAACAGGTCTGCGGCATTGATGCGTGTGGCGATGTCGGTGTCGCCCGTCATTTTCTGGAGCAGCAGGTTTTTGATGTGCTGGGTCTTGCCTGGTGCATCGGGGCCTTCTATCGGCAATTCCAGCAGGGGGCCTGTGCCCAGTTTTTCAATGAAATAGGTAGTGGGGAGGATGCGTTTTGGCTGCTCTGCATTGCTGCGGCCGCTTCCGAAGGAGATGCCCGCGCCTACGCCGCCGCCGAGACCGCCGGTGCCGCCGCCTACGGCAATGGAGGGCCTTACTTTTGCGCGTTTGGGCTGTGGTTCTTCTGCCATGGTGATGCCCCCTATGGAATACAGGTTGACGGCACCTTCTTCCAGCAGCCGGAAGAAACGGAATTCCATACGTTTGCTGACGACTATGGGCTTGCTTACATAGGTTTCCCCGTTCCAGACGAATTCTTTGATGTTCTTAGCTTCGTATTGCACGATGCTTCCGTCGTCATTCTTCAGGACGACGGTGGAGAAATTGGTAGCCTTGATGGTGCCGCGGATGAACTCGCCTTCTTTGATGACGATGATGTCCTGTGCGAAAGCTGTCTGCCCGGCAATGCTGAGCAGCAGTATGGAAAGTAGCCGGAAGATCTTCATTGCCTCAAATAACGGCAATATTTATTTAATTATTGTTTTCAACTCCCGGTTTTTACTCCGGGGTATGCGGTTCCGGATTGTTCAGGATATGCGCGTGCTTTCTATGGGATTCAGGAAATTTCTTCCTATTTTGTTGCCCATGAAAAAACTCTTCCTACTTGATGGTATGGCGCTCATCTACCGGGCGCATTTTGCGCTGAGCAAAACGCCCAGGTTTACTTCGACCGGGATCAATACTTCGGCGGTCATGGGCTTTGCCAATACGCTGCTGGAGGTATTGAGAAAAGAAAAACCCAGTCATATTGCCGTGGTTTTTGATACAGATGCGCCGACCGAAAGACATACGGATTTTGCGGGCTACAAGGCACACCGCGAGGCCATGCCGGAAGACCTGGCGATCGCGCTGCCTTATGTATGCAGGCTGATCGAAGGGTTCAACATTCCTGTGATCACCATGGATGGCTATGAGGCCGATGACATTATCGGTACGCTGGCCAAGGAGGGGGAACGCAGGGGTTTCCAGGTGTATTGCATGACACCGGACAAGGATTTTGCCCAATTGGTCTCTGACAATATTTTTATTTATAAGCCGGCCCGCATGGGCAATGAAATGGAGGTGCTCGGGGTTAAGGAGGTGCTGGCAAAATGGGAGGTCGAGCGTGTGGAGCAGGTGATCGATATCCTGGGGCTTTGGGGCGATGCGGTGGACAATATTCCCGGAATCCCCGGTGTCGGGGAGAAAACGGCCAAGGCGCTCATCCGGCAATATGGCTCTGTGGAGAACATCATTGCCAGTTCTCACGAGCTTAAGGGCAAGCAGCGGGAGAATGTCGAGCTTTATGCAGAGCAGGGCCTGATCTCCAAGAAGCTGGCGACCATCCTGCTGAACGTGCCAGTGGAGTTTGATGAAAACGGGCTTGAGCTGGAGGAGCCCAGCCGTGACCTGCTGGAGCCTTTGTTTGCCGAGCTGGAGTTCCGTACGATCGGTAGGCGGGTTTTTGGCGAGGGTTTTAATGTCAATGATGCCAAAAGTACGGTCGGGCAGCAGACGGACTTGTTCGGACAGGTGCCGGCGCAGCCTCAGTCCAAGGTTTTTGTGACTACGCCGGAAATGTTCGAGCCTTCTGATGCCAAGACCATTGAGCAGACTGAGCATGATTACCGCCTTATTGATACTCCTGAGGCGAGAGGGGCGCTGATCGCTATGCTGTTGCAGCAGGACAGTATTTCTTTTGACACGGAAACGACGGGCACGGATGCCAATCAGGCGGATCTTGTCGGCTTATCCTTTAGCGTGAGACCGGGTGAGGGGTTTTATATTCCTGTGCCTGAGGACCGGGCTGAGGCGCTAAAGATCGTAGAGGAGTTCAGACCGGTATATGAGCATGCCGGCATTGCCAAGATCGGTCAGAACATTAAATATGATATGCTGGTGCTGAGCTGGTACGGGATCGCTGTAAAGGGTGAGCTTTTTGATACTATGCTGGCGCATTACCTGATCGATCCGGACACGCGGCACAATATGGATGTGCTGTCGGAGAATTACCTGAATTATTCTCCGATCTCCATTACTACCCTGATCGGGCCCAAGGGTAAGGCACAGGGTACCATGCGGGACGCGCCGCTGGACAAGATCGTAGATTATGCGGCTGAGGATGCGGATGTGACCTTGCAGCTGGCCAATGTTTTCCGGCCCATGCTGAAGGAACTGAACGCGGAGAAGCTCGCGATGGAAGTGGAGAACCCTTTGATCTATGTGCTGGCTGATATTGAAAAGGAGGGGGTCAGGATCGATATGGACACCCTGACGAATTATTCTAGGGAACTGGAGCTGGACATCCGCAGGTTTGAGCAGAGTGTGTATGATAAGTGCGGGGTCAAGTTTAACCTGGCCTCGCCCAAGCAGCTTGGCGAGGTGCTGTTTGATAAGCTGTGCCTGGATCCGAAGGCGAAGAAGACCAAGACCGGGCAGTACCAGACGGGTGAGGATGTGCTGCTGGCGCTGGCTTCAAAGAGTGATATTGTGAAGGATATCCTGGATTTCAGGCAGCTCCAGAAGCTGAAGTCTACTTATGTGGACGCGCTGCCGCTCATGGTGAATGCCAGGACGGGCCGTGTGCATACCAGTTATAACCAGGCTGTGGCGGCGACCGGCAGGTTGAGCTCGAACAATCCGAACTTGCAGAACATTCCCATCCGCACTGACCGGGGCAGGGAGGTTAGGAAGGCTTTTATCCCCCGGGATGAGGACCATATCCTGTTGTCTGCTGATTATTCGCAGATCGAGCTGAGGATCATTGCCGACATCAGCAGGGAGGAGAATATGCTGGATGCGTTCAGCAAGGGCATTGATATCCATACGGCTACGGCGGCCAGGGTCTACGGGGTGCCTATTGAGGAGGTCGATGCTACCCAGCGCCGCAATGCCAAGGCGGTCAATTTCGGGATCATCTACGGGCAGTCTGCTTTTGGCTTGTCCCAGAACCTGGGGATTCCGAGGAAGGAGGCGGCGGAGATCATTGAGCAGTATTTTTCCCAATATCCCGGCATTAAGAAATATATGTCGGATACCATGAATTTTGCGCGGGAGAATGGTTTTGTGGAGACCATTCTGGGGCGCAGAAGGTATCTGAGGGACATCAATTCGGCCAATCAGACCGTGCGGGGCTATGCGGAACGAAATGCGATCAATGCGCCGATCCAGGGTTCGGCGGCGGATATGATCAAGGTGGCGATGATCAATATCCACAGGGATATGCTGTCACAGGGCCTCCGATCCAAAATGACGATGCAGGTGCATGACGAACTGGTCTTTGATGTCCTGAAGCAGGAGGTGCCGGTCTTGAAGGAAATCATTGCGCACCGCATGAAGACCGCGATCAAGACTACGGTGCCGATCGAAGTGGAGATCGGCGAGGGAGAGAACTGGCTGGCGGCGCACTAATCTGCGATCGGCTCTGTAAGGTGCTTAATATAAAAAAAGCAGGTATTGCTATTCGAAGACTTCACCTTGTGCCTGAAGGGGCACAAGCCCCATGTCTTCTCATAGAACACCTGCTTTTTTTGCGATACGCCTATAGCAGGGGTTTTTGCATCAGTTAAATATCTTTAGCTGATTTATTTCTCCTGGGCTCAAACCCGATTGGCGACATTCTCCGGCGACATTCCCCGGTGACCATCAATACTTGTCTTAGATGTGAAAATTTAACGCTTTGTCAGAGCTCGATGGTTTCGCCGATCGCGGGTAAGAGCAGGGTTTTGTTTTCTCTTTTGAATTTGGCAATGGCCTCGTCTGTATCGATCTGTATCGGCGGGAAGGTGTTGTAGTGGACGCCGATGACCTGGCTGCATTCCAGGTATTTGGTGGCGATCAGGGCATCGTCGGGATCCATGGTATAGTGCCCGCCGATGGGCAGGATGGCGTAGTCGAGCTTATAAAGGTCTGCCAGCAGTTTCATTTCCAGGGTGAGTGCAGTGTCTCCTGCAAAATAGATGGATTTTCCTTCGAGCTCAAGGACAAAGCCTGCCGGGTTGCCGCCGTAGCTCTTATCGGGATTGGCGCTGCTGTGTACGGCCCATACGGTGCGCAGCGGGCCAAAGCCGAAACTGGCTTTGCCGAAGTTGATGCCGGTGACCTTTTTCAGTCCCTGCGCAGAGGCCCACGCGGCCACTTCTACCATTGCGATGACCTCTGCGCCGGTCTGGCTGGCGATGGCGACGAGGTCTGCAACATGATCGCCGTGGCCGTGGCTGACCAGGATATAATCGGCTGCTATGCTTTTGATGTCAATGTGCTTTGCGAGCGGGTTGTGTGTGATAAAGGGGTCGAAAAGGAGTTTCTTGCCTTCGGTTTCTATGGAGAAGCAGGATTGGCCGTAATAGGTGAATTTCATTGCTGTATGATTTTTTCTGAATTATTGCCCGAAAAGGTTTCCTAGTCCGCCAAGCCCGCCCAGCATGTCTTTGGTCATATTTTGCATCTCGGCGGCGCTGACCTGTTCTGCCTGCTCCAGTGCTTTGTTGATGGCGGTGAGCAGGAGCTCTTCCAGTGCTTCCTTATCGGTAGTTTTATGAAACTCTTCTTCGATGTCTATGGCGGTGACCGTCTTATTGGCGGTTGCGGTGATCCGGATCTTTCCGCCTTCTGCTTCGCCGTATACGGAGATAGTATCGAGTCTTTTTTTGATCTCATCAGCCTTTTGCTGGGCTGCCATTAATTTGTCGAACATTAGTGCTTTTTATTGGGTTAGGGTATCGGTCTATCTTATACAACGAAATTAAGGCAATTTGGTTTAAAAACTGTGGGTATGGATTGAAAAATCTTTTTAGGACTTCGGCCTGTTGGATCACCGGCTGGATTCGAGTGCTTTGCCAAATGCCACGAACAGCTTGAAGAGGTCGCTGTATTCGGTAAGTGGGAGGGTCTCAGGACGGTCGTTGATGTCGTGATAGGCGCCGATGCCGCCCTGGGTGTAGATAAAGAATGCCGGAACTCCTTTTTCTGTGAAGAAATAATGGTCACTATTGGCTGCTTTGCCCCGCTGGTTGATCTTGCTGAGGTATTTTTCTTTGTCATTGATCTTGTTCAGCAGGGCAAATTCTTTTTGGTGCAGGGTGGCATTGACGACCGTGATCCCGGCTTCTCCGGTACCGACCATGTCTGCGTTGACGAGGAAACGGATATTGGAAAGAGGTATTGGTGGATGTTCGGTAAAGTATCTGGAGCCGACAAGCCCGGCTTCTTCTGCGGCAAAACAGATGAAACCTATGCTGTAGCGCTGCGGATGCGCGGAATAGTATTTTGCGAGGGTAAGGAGCAGCGCGACTCCGCTGGCGTTGTCGTTGGCCCCGGGGAAATAGGTTTCGCTGCCCATGCCGCCAAGGTGGTCATAGTGTGCAGTGAACAGGATCAGCGAGTCAGGCCTCGCAGTTCCTCTGACGATTGCGCAGAGGTTTGCGGCTTCGTACTGGGGGATGAATTTTGCTGCTATTGCGGCTTCTATTTTCTGGGGTGTGCTGCCGGAAAGGGATCGCCGGGTTATGGCTATTTCCGTATAATCTGCCTGTTCCTGTGCCACAGACCAGGTGAGCTTGTCTTTCAGCGTAACGATGATCTTTTGCTCAGCTGCGGTATAACCAAGGCTGTCTGTTCCTGCAAGGTCTGCTGTGGCCTGGACGGATGCGGCGGCCGGCGATACAATAAAGTCCTTTCCAGGGCTTAGTTTGCGGCCGTTGATCTTGACCTGCATTTTGCCGGGGAAGGTATTGACCGGAAAGGTGAAGTGCTGCCGGTAATTTTTGCCATCCAGGGGTTCGAGGCCATAGGACTTAAATTTTCCGGTGATGAAACTGGCTGCTTTGCTCATGCCGTCATTGGTATAGCCCCGGCCCCAGTAGGTTTTGGAGCTAAGCGTCTCCATAATGTGCCTGGCCGCTGCGGGATCTTGTGCCCGGGTGCAGGTGCAGGACAAGACAAAAAAAGAGAGGAGCAAATATTTCATTGCGGCTAATTCAAATGTGTGATGCGATAAATCTAATTATTTTTAAATTCCGGAAGTGCCAAACACCTTGTGCAGTTTATTGTTTTTTACTGGATTAATGTAAAAATATGGATATACGCTCCAATGAACCTTTCTGGCTGGTTAAAAATGGGATCATTCATGCTTATCCTTCTTTACGGGAAGACCTGGACTGTGAGGTGCTGATCGTGGGCGGCGGGATTACCGGGGCGCTGATGGCCCATGCCTGTGTGAAGAAGGGATATGATACCGTTTTGATCGACAAAAGAGAGATTGCCAATGGCAGTACTTCGGCGACAACGTCCATGCTGCAATATGAAATTGATGTGCCGCTGTATAAATTAAAAGAGAAGATCGGTGAGCCGGGTGCCGTGGCTTCATACCGTGCCTGCAGGGATGCGATCTACAGGTTGGAGGACCTGGTGAAAGAGATCGGGTCTTCCTGTGGTTTTGAGCGAAAGGAATCGGTTTATTTTGCAGGCAGTTCCAGGGATGCCAAATGGCTGAAAAAAGAATATGAAGCAAGGGCTGCAGCTGGTTTTGATGTCAAGTGGCTGGGCAGGGAATTGCTGCGCGATGTTTATGGGCTTGAGGCTGAGGCCGCCATTTTGTCTAAAGATGGCGCAAGTATTGACGCTTTTTGCCTGGCGCATGATCTGCTACACTTCAATTCGCAAAGGGGTTTAAGGGTGTTTGACAAAACTGAACTCAGGAAGATAAAGTACGAAAAGGAACATGCCAGGCTGGTAATGGATACGGATGCCGTGATCAGGGCCGGGCATGTCATTTATTGTACAGGCTATGAAACGCAGCGGATGCTGCCTCAAAAAGTGGTGAATCTTAAGAGTACCTACGCGATGATCAGTGAAAAGGATGAACGGCATGCTGAGGTCTGCAGGCGGACTTTATTCTGGAATACAGATAAGCCTTATTTGTACATGAGGACTACAGATGACGGCCGGATGCTGGTCGGGGGCGAAGACGAGAGTTTTAAAAATGCTGTCAAAAGAGACCTGCTTATAGGAAGGAAAAGAGACAAACTTTTGAAAACTTTAAAAAAATATTTGCCTGATGCAGCATTCATCGATGATTTCTGCTGGGCCGGAACTTTTGGGGAGACTAAGGACGGACTGCCTTATATTGGTCCGCATCCCAAATTTCCCCGCAGTTATTTCCTGCTGGGCTTCGGCGGCAACGGGATCACTTTTTCAATGATCGGTGCGGATATGATCATTGAAATGATGGATGGAGCCTCTGGCGAACTGGCGGCCTTTTTCCGGTTTGGCAGGTGATCCGGGGGCTTTTTTTTCTAAGAAAAATGTAAAAAAGTCAAAAACGTATTGCACAACTCGATATTTATTTAAACCTTTGCGCCTCAACTCATTTATGGAACCATTGCAAACAAAAAAATGAACATGGAAACACTACATAAACTTTCTGTTGCTGAGGCAAGGATCATTGCTTCCAAAAGTTTGTTTATCGAGCGTTTACGGCCCGTTTTTTCTGTTGCGGCCAACCGGCAGACCTATACGCCGCGTATTTGAGTAAATCACTAACTCAGTGCATTTCCACAGAGGATTGCCTCTTAAAAAACAATTAATCAGAACATGTATATTTTTCGTTATCATTTTAAATGACTATCAACGATTTTATAGTGCAGGTCGCACTGCCTGAGCATCGTGTCTTTGCAGAAGAGATCTGTGAGGAAATGGCGGAATCGGCAAAGGCACGCGGCACCGGCATTGCCAAACGCTCCCCGGAATATGTGGCCGGAAAGATGGCTGAAGGGAAAGCTGTGATCGCCTTTCATAAGGACGGGACCTGGGCGGGATTTTGCTATATAGAAACCTGGAGCCACGGGCAGTTCGTAGCTAATTCGGGTCTGATCGTGAGCCCGAAATTCAGAAAGGCGGGCCTGGCCAATGCGATCAAGCATGAAATATTCGGACTTTCAAGAAAACTGTATCCCAAGGCAAAGATATTTGGCCTGACCACCGGGCTGGCGGTCATGAAGATCAATTCGGACCTGGGTTATGAGCCTGTTACCTATTCGGAGCTGACCCAGGATGAAGAGTTCTGGGCGGGCTGCCAGAGTTGTGTGAACTACGAGATCCTGAAGATGAAGGAACGCAGGAACTGCATGTGCACGGCCATGTTGTATGATCCTAAGGAACAGAAGCACGATGCGGCAAAGAAGTTTGCAGAGGAGCTGCACAAGAATCCTTCGCTGTACGAGCGTTTTATGCGGATCAAGTCTAAGCTGGTCATTAAGTCGAAATCAAAGGACAAGGGCATGAAATCCTTGCTGTTAATGTTTACCCTTTTATTTAAATAGCTGTTATCTAATATGAAGAAGAAAGTTGTTTTAGCATTTAGCGGAGGTCTGGATACCTCGTTTTGCTGTATTTACCTTGCACAGGACCGCGGTCTTGAAGTTCATTCGGTGATCGTCAATACAGGCGGGTTCTCTGAGGAGGAATTGCAGGAAATTGAAAAGCGGGCTTATGCGCTTGGCGTGGCTTCTCATGCAGTGGTAGATGAAACTGCCAATTATTATAACAGCTGTATTAAGTATTTGATCTATGGCAATGTGCTGAAGAATGCAACCTACCCGCTTTCCGTGAGCGCTGAGCGTGTGAGCCAGGCAACGGCGATCGCTAATTATGTCAAAAAGATCGGGGCTGATTATGTCGCACACGGCAGTACCGGTGCTGGCAATGACCAGGTGCGTTTTGACATGATCTTTAACATTCTGATCCCGGAGGTGGAGATCATTACCCCGATCAGGGACCTGAAGTTGTCCAGGGAGGCCGAAATTGAATACCTGGCAGCGCATGGTGTAAATTATAGTGCTGAGAAGGCGAGATATTCGATCAACAAGGGTCTTTGGGGTACTTCTGTCGGTGGAAAAGAGACCTTGACTTCCCACGATACCTTGCCTGAGGAGGCCTGGCCTACTCAGGTGTCTGAACAGGGCTCGCGCAGGATTGAGCTGACTTTTGAAAAGGGTGAACTGGTGGCCGTTGACGGGGAGTCCTTAGTGCCGGTCAGGGCGATACAACTTTTGCAGGCGATCGCGCAGCCTTACGGGATCGGCAGAGACATTCATGTCGGCGATACGATCATCGGGATCAAGGGTCGCGTGGGCTTTGAGGCTGCTGCCCCGGTGCTGATCATCAAGGCGCACCATACCCTGGAAAAGCATACCCTGACCAAGTGGCAACTGTCCTGGAAGGAACAATTGTCGTCTTTTTATGGCAACTGGCTGCATGAAGGGCAGTTCCATGATCCGGTTATGCGAAATATCGAGGCATTCCTGGAGGATACCCAAAAGACGGTAAGCGGAAAGGTATTTGTTGAACTCATGCCTTATCGTTTCCAGATCGTCGGCATCGAGTCTGCACATGACCTGATGAGCAATAAGTTTGGCAGCTACGGGGAGATGAACAATGCCTGGAGCGGCGAGGATGTAAAGGGTTTTTCTAAGATTTTTGGTAACCAGGTCATGATCTGGCATAAAGTGAACGGTCATGAAGATTAAAGCTGGAATTGTTGGCGGCGCCGGTTATACCGGCGGGGAAATGATCCGCCTGCTCATCAATCATCCTGCGGTGGAGCTTGCTTTTGTCCACAGCAGCAGTAATGCGGGCAACCTGCTTTCTGATGTGCATACAGATTTATTTGGTGATACGGACCTGCGCTTTACGGACCAGCTCTCACAGGAGGTTGAGGTGCTGTTTCTCTGTGTCGGTCATGGGGATGCCAGGAAATTTCTTGAGGCCAATCCTGTGGCTGCGCACATCAGGATCATTGACCTGAGCCAGGATTTCAGGCTGAAGGAAAATGCAGCGGACAAGTGGGTCTATGGCTTGCCTGAACTGAACAGGGAACGCATCAGACAGGCGCGCTATCTTGCCAATCCGGGCTGTTTTGCGACTTGCATCCAACTGGGTCTGCTTCCCCTGGCTGTCGGCGGCCTGCTTAAAAGTGACATTCACATTAATGCGACAACGGGTTCGACCGGGGCCGGGCAGCGCTTGTCCGGTACTTCTCATTTCAGCTGGAGGAACAACAACCTTTCGGTTTATAAGGCTTTTGAGCATCAGCACCTGAATGAGATCGGCGAAAGTCTGAAGCAACTGGACGGATCGTTTGATAAGGAAATGAACTTTGTCCCCCAGCGTGGTGATTTTACCAGGGGAATCCTTGCGGCCATATATGTGGACAGTCAGCTGAGTGCTGAAGATGCCCTGCGCATTTATGAGGATTATTATGCAGATCATGTTTTTACGCATGTGAGTGAAAAGAACATTGACCTTAAGCAGGTGGTCAATACCAATAAGGGACTGGTTCATGTGGAAAAGCATGGCGGAAAGCTGTTTATCGTAAGTATCATAGATAATTTACTGAAGGGCGCCAGCGGACAGGCAGTGCAAAACATGAACCTGATGTTTGGATTGCCTGAAAGCGAAGGTTTACGGCTTAAGGCCCAGGCTTTTTAGACCAGGGCCGCAAATTTTGCTGTTGATCTTAGTTTTTTACTTACGCCGCTGCGGCACCAATTTTAAAAATCATGAATTTATTTGATGTATATCCACTTAACAATATAGAAATTACGAAAGCACTGGGCAGTGTGGTCTGGGACGCTGAAGGCCAGGAATATCTGGACCTCTACGGCGGGCATGCCGTGATCTCCATCGGGCATACGCACCCGCATTATGTCCAGCGTCTTACTGATCAGCTGAACAGGGTTGGTTTTTACAGCAATTCTGTGCTGATCCCGTTGCAGGCCCAGCTGGCAGAAAAGCTTGGCCAGGTTTCCGGTAAAACGGATTATCAATTGTTTCTTTGTAATTCCGGGGCTGAAGCAAACGAAAATGCCCTGAAGCTGGCCTCTTTTTATAACAACAGGAAGAAAATAGTCGCTTTTAAGGGCGCCTTTCATGGCAGGACTTCTCTGGCGGTCGCTGCTACGGATAACCCCAAGATCATTGCTCCGGTCAATGAAACGGAGCATGTGGTTTTTTTGCCGCACAATGATGTTGCTGCGCTGGAAGAGTTTTTTGCTGAGCATGGCTATGAGGTGTCGGCGGTGATCATTGAGGGCATACAGGGTGTCGGCGGTATCAGAGAGGCTTCGGTGAATTTCCTGAAGACCATACGCTCGCTGTGTGACCAGTACGGGGCGGTTTACATTGCAGACAGCGTACAGTGCGGCTATGGCCGTACAGGAGTATTTTATTCCCATGATTATGCGGGGGTATATGCTGATATTTATACGATGGCCAAGGGGATGGGCAATGGTTTCCCGGTTGCGGGTATTTCCATTGCGCCTAAATTTGAGCCCTGGCACGGGATGCTGGGTACGACTTTTGGCGGCAATCACCTCGCTTGTGCAGCTGCTCTGGCTGTGCTGGAAGTCATTGAGCAGGACCTGCTGATGGAAAATGCAGCTGCGGTTGGAAATTACCTGATCGCTGAACTGAACAAGATCGCTGAAATAACGGAAGTGCGCGGTCGCGGGCTGATGATCGGGATTGAGCTTCCTGCTGAGTTGCCCAACGTAAAGAAGGACCTGTTGTTCAGGCACAGGGTCTTTACCGGCGAGGCCAAACCAAATGTGATCAGATTGCTGCCGGCCCTGAACCTGAGCATGGCACAGGCAGATCTTTTTCTCGACAAATTTAAAATTGCTTTAAAAGGATGAACCAATTCACTTCCGTGCACGATGTACAAGACATTGGCCTGCTGCTGAAAGATGCGCTGGCCCTAAAAGAACACCCGCATTCCCTGCAGGACCTGGGCAAAAATAAAACCCTGGGACTGGTGTTCCTGAACCCGAGCCTGCGCACCCGCCTGAGTACCCAGAAGGCCGCCCTGAACCTGGGCATGAACGTGATGGTCATGAATATGGATAAAGAGGGCTGGGCGCTGGAGACAAGGGACGGCGTGGTGATGAACGGTACGACCGTAGAACACATCCGCGAGGCTGCTGCGGTAATGGGACAGTATTGTGATGTGCTGGGCTTAAGGTCCTTCCCTAAGCTGACCGACCGGGATGAGGATTACAACGAGGATTTTTTCAATAAGTTCATACAGTTCTGTGGTGTTCCGGTGCTGAGCCTGGAGAGTGCGACAAGGCACCCGCTCCAGAGTCTGGCCGACCTGCTGACCATCAGGGAGACCTGGAGGGGTCCGGGCAAGCCTAAAGTGGTGTTGGCCTGGGCGCCGCACATCAAGGCTTTACCACAGGCTGTCCCCAATTCTTTTGCGGAATGGATGTGCCGGGCGCAGCGGGAGGACATGATCGACTTTACCATTGCCCAGCCTGAGGGATATGAGCTGAGTGCTGATTTTACATCAGGAGCTATCGTTACCCATGACCTGAACGAAGCCCTGTCCGGTGCGGATTATATTTATGTAAAGAACTGGTCGAGTTTCCGGGATTATGGAAAGGTGCTGCCTTTTCCGGAGGGCTGGATGCTGGACAATGCCAAACTTGAGGTCACCAACGATGCCAGGGTAATGCATTGCCTGCCAGTGCGCCGCGATCTGGAATTGTCTTCGGAGATCCTGGACGGTCCCAATTCGCTGGTGATCCATGAGGCGGGCAACCGGTTATGGGCGGCACAGGCGGTGCTGAAACAAATGCTGGAAAGCTTATCTTAGCCGGTAATTCCCTGAACATGCAGGAAGGCTTTTGTTATTATGGCCAGGATTTATTGGTCGATATACAAGAAACTGCAGGGGAGTGTGTATTTTGCAAAATTCAGACGTAGTATACTAGCTAGATATGGAGAACAGACGGTTAAATGTAATCAAGATCGGTGGCAACGTGATCGACAATTCGGAGAAGCTGCACCGGTTCCTGCTTGATTTTTCTGCTTTGCCCGGGGACAAGATCTTAATTCATGGCGGCGGCAAGATCGCTACCGAGCTTGGGGTTTCCCTGGGGGTGGAAGCGAAAATGGTGGAAGGACGGCGTATCACGGATATTGAGACCCTGAGGATCGTGACAATGGTCTATGCCGGATTGATCAATAAGAATATGGTGGCCCAGCTCCAGGCTAAGGGCTGCGATGCGATCGGGCTTACCGGTGCAGACGGCAATATCATCAGGGCGGTAAAACGTCCTGTTAAGGAAATAGATTATGGTTTTGTCGGCGACCTGGATGCGGCTTCTGTTGCGTCGGGGACATTGGACACTTTGCTGAAAGCCGGGCTTGTGCCGGTGCTTTGTGCCATTACGCATGATGGCAATAGCCAACTGCTGAACACCAATGCCGATACCATTGCTTCTGCTGTGGCGGTAGCGATGTCCGGCAGGTATGATACTTCGCTGGTCTATTGCTTTGAGATGCCTGGTGTCATGCGTGACCTTAAGGATGAAAGTTCCCTGGTGCCGCAGATACGCATGGATGAATTTGAGGGGTTAAAGGCGGATGGCGTGGTGTCCGGGGGGATGATCCCCAAGCTGCACAATGCTTTTGAGGCCATCAGAAGCGGAGTGAATGAGGTGCTGATCGGAAGGGCTGATGCGCTTTCACAGCTGGATAAACAAAATTTTGGTACCAGATTAATCAGATAGTTATGAACCAGTTTACAGGCAGTATTGCCATTTTAGGAAGTGGAAATATCGGTGTTTCTTTGGCCAGGGGCCTGGTGAAGGCCAGTTATGCGCAGCCGGGACAGATCAGCCTGACGCGCCGGAATGTGGCCGGGCTGTCGGCTTTGGCTGATCAGGGTTTCATGACCAGTACTGACAATGCGGAGGTTTGTGCCGGGGCGGATATCGTCGTTCTGGCAGTGCTGCCCCAGCAATTGAACGGCTTGCTGGACCAGATCGGGCCTGTGGTGGATGCAGGTAAACAGGTGTTTATTTCTGTGGCTTCCGGGGTAAGCTGTGCAGACATCAGGAGCAAGCTGGGTGAAAATGTCCAGGTGGTGCGGGCCATGCCCAATACGGCGATCGCGATCGGGCAGTCTATGACCTGCGTGGCAACGGACAATGCTTCGCCGGAGCATGTGCAGGAAGTGGTCCGGATGTTTGAGACGGTGGGTGCTGTGGTGAAGATCAACGAGGACCTGATGACTTCTGCAACGGCTTTGTGTGCTTGTGGGATCGCGTTCTTTCTCCGGGCGATCCGGGCGGCTTCGCAGGGCGGGGTGGAGATCGGGTTCCATGCGGATGAGGCATTGAAAATGGCGGTGCAGACTGCCAAGGGTGCTGCCGATCTTTTATTGCAGATGGCTTCGCATCCGGAACAGGAAATTGATAAAGTGACTTCTCCTAAGGGTTGTACAATTGCCGGCCTCAATGAGATGGAGCATAATGGGTTCAGTTCTTCCCTGATCAAGGGCATCAAGCTCTCTGCCATCAAGGCGGGCGCTTTGTACACTAAAGAATAAGATATGATAGCACAATTGCAAAAGGATAGCTTTGAATTGCTAAAACAGCTGATCCGTATTCAATCCTTTAGCAAGGAGGAAGACAAGACCGGGGATGCGATTGAACAATTCTTGCAGCAGCGGGGTATAAAGACTTACCGCAAGCTCAACAATATATGGGCCTACAATAAACATTTTGATCCGGCCAAGCCGACTTTGCTGCTGAATTCCCACCATGATACGGTCAGACCTAATTCCGGGTATACACGTGATCCTTACGATGGTGCTGTAGCGGATGGCAAATTGTTTGGCTTGGGCAGTAATGACGCGGGCGGCTGCCTGGTGGCACTGATCGGCACTTTCCTGTATTTTTATGACCGTGAGGACCTGAAATACAACATTTGCCTGGCGACGACTGCGGAGGAAGAGATTTCTGGAAATAACGGACTGGAACTGGTACTGCCTGATCTGGGCGAGCTGGAATTTGCTATTGTCGGCGAGCCTACGCAGATGAATCTGGCCATTGCCGAAAGGGGTTTGCTGGTCCTGGACTGTACTTCGACCGGAAAGGCCGGCCATGCGGCGCGCGAGGAGGGTGACAATGCGATCTATAAAGCGCTTAAAGATATTGAGTGGTTCAGAAATTATAAGTTTTCCAAAGTTTCAGAGGTGTTTGGGCCTTTGAAAATGACGGTGACCATTATCAATGCGGGTTCGCAGCACAATGTCGTGCCTGCTACCTGCGTTTTTACGGTAGATGTCAGGGTTACAGATGCCTATACCAATGAAGAGGTGCTGAAGATCATCCGCAACAATGTGGACTGTGAGGTGAAGCCCCGTTCTATCCGGCTGAAACCCTCTTCGATTGATAAGGCACATCCTTTGGTCCAGGCGGGCATTGCCCTGGGCAGAACGACATATGGTTCTCCTACCACATCTGATCAGGCTTTGCTGAGCATTCCTTCTGTCAAAGTGGGACCCGGTGATTCGGGCCGTTCGCATATGGCGGATGAATTCATCTATGTGGACGAGGTGAGCGAGGGCATCGATTTGTATATCCGGATGCTGGAACCGGTGATAATTGCCGCGCCTGCAAATTAATTGTTACGGTGCCTTTTGTTTTTTGACAGAAGATTTGCAGACATTTGGCGTTACTATTAAGTAACATATGAAATTTCAATATCAGTGCTTCCTGCTGCTTTTCGGATTGCTTGTAACGGCATCCTTCAGGCCTGAGGGCTACAGGAGCGTCCCTGAGCCGGTAAAAGCGCATCTGTCCTCAGATTTTCTGAACAGTATCGGGGTCAATTCTGCGGTCTCTACGAGGGGCGAATCTTTGAAAAAAACAATAGAGATCTGTAAGTATTTGGGGGTCAGATGGATCAGGTCCGGCTATGAGGGCGGCATCCAGGTCAGCGATATGGTCGAAGCCCATAAACAGGCTGGGGTTAAATTCAGCTACGGCCTGCTGAGCGGGGGTACCGACATCCCGCGTTTGCTGGAGGGCGGCAGGCAGCTTGCTTCAGCAGGGGCTTTGCTTGCTTTTGAAGGGTTGAATGAACCCAATAACTGGGGGATAAAATATAAGGATAAGGAGGGTGGCAAGGAGCAAAGCTGGATGCCTGTTGCCGAGGTGCAAAGAGATCTTTATGCGGCCGTAAAGGCGGATCGGCAATTGAAGGATTATCCGGTCTGGAGCCTGAGTGAGAACGGGGCCCAGACCGACAATACCGGCCTGCAGTTCCTGGAGATTCCGAAGGGTGCCGGAACCCTGATGCCTGAGGGGACTAAATATGCCGATTATGCCAATTGCCACAATTATTTCATGCATCCTTCACACCCCGGCCTGTACGATAACCAGACCTGGAATGCGGCGGATCCCGGGCCGGATTGTAAAGTTGACGGGCTGTATGGCAATTATGGAAATACCTGGCGCGCGAAGTTCAAGGGTTATGAGGGAGCGGGCCTGGACAGGCTTCCCAGGGTGACAACGGAGACCGGGGCTACCATTGGCGGTGCGCTGACGGAGGAAAAGCAGGCCCGGATGTTCCTGAACCTTTACCTGGCCCAGTTTGCAAGAGGCTGGAGCTATACGGCGCTTTACCTGCTGCGGGACCGCTCGGACGAGGCGGGTAACCAGACTTTTGGCTTTTATAAGCCGGATTATTCACCGCGCAAAGCGGCGGTATACATGCACAACCTGACGACCATTCTTGCTGATGAGGCCGGTTCTGCTGTTCAGAACAAGCCTGGGGAACTTATTTATAGCATTGCTGAAGTCCCGGAGACTACCCATCATCTGCTGTTGCAAAAGAATAATGGCAGGTTTGCGCTTGTCGTCTGGGCAGAAAGGGTAGAAGGTACAGATACCATCAAGATCGAGTTTGGCAAAAAGGCTTCAAATATCAGGGTGTTTGATCCTACGGTGAGTGATGCCGCGATCAGCAGCATTGAGAATTCCGATGCGGTTACCCTGACGCTCAGCGATCACCCGATGGTCATTGAGCTTTAGTTCTTCGGGCGCGGCGCTTGTACTCTAAGTAATTATTGTATTTTTGCAGCATGAAGATCTGGCAGAAAAATGTTATTGTAAATAAGGATATTGAGGCTTTTACTGTTGGCAGGGACCGTGAGCTGGACCTCCGGATGGCTGCTTTTGATGTGCTGGGCTCTCTGGCGCATGTACAAATGCTGGAACACATCGGGTTGTTGACCGCTGATGATCTGGCCGCAGTCAGAAAAGCGCTCAAGCAGATCTACGCGGAGATCGCTTCCGGCGAGTTTAAGATCGAAGATACGGTCGAAGATGTGCATTCCCAGGTGGAATGGCTGCTCACGCAGCGTATCGGTGATGCCGGGAAAAAGATACATAGCGGCCGTTCCCGCAATGATCAGGTTTTGGTAGACCTGAAGCTCTTCTTCAGGCATTGCATTGAGGAGATGGTCGGGAACACTTCAGCCTTGTTTGGCCAGCTGATCTTATTGAGTAACCTCCATCAGGATAAATTGCTGCCGGGTTATACGCACTTGCAGATCGCCATGCCTTCTTCTTTCGGCCTTTGGTTTGGTGCGTATGCGGAAAGCCTTGTCGACGACCTGGAGGTGATGCTGGCTGCCTGGAAGGTTTGCAATAAGAACCCGCTGGGCTCTGCCGCCGGTTATGGTTCTTCTTTTCCGCTGGACCGTACCATGACCACTGAATTGCTTGGTTTTGAGACATTAAATTATAATGTGGTCTATGCCCAGATGGGCAGGGGCAAGACAGAACGTATCCTGGCCCAGGCGATGTCTTCTCTTGCGGCCACGCTGGCCAAGATGGCTATGGATGTTTGTTTGTTCATCAACCAGAATTTTGGCTTTATCAGTTTTCCGGATGAACTGACGACCGGTTCGAGCATTATGCCGCATAAGAAGAACCCGGATGTTTTTGAGCTGATCCGGTCACGCTGCAATAAGATCCAGGCTCTGCCCAATGAGATCGCTATGATGACCACAAATCTTCCTTCCGGCTATCACCGTGACCTCCAGCTGCTGAAGGAAAATCTTTTTCCGGCCATTACTTCGCTGAATGAATGCCTGGAGATGACGAATTTCATGTTGCAGCGTATTTCGGTGAAGAGCGACATTTTAAAGGATCCTAAATATGATTATCTGTTCAGTGTGGAAGTGGTGAATTGCCTGGCATTGAAAGGGACACCGTTCAGGGAAGCGTATAAGATCGTGGGTGAGCAGATTGAACAGGGAACTTTTAAACCTGATACGGCAATTCACCATACCCATGAGGGGAGTATAGGCAATTTGTGCAATGAAGAGATCGAAGCCATGATGAGCGCAGTATTGTCGCAGTTTGCGTTTGAGCGGACCGGCAATGCCATTCAGCAATTGCTTGCTTAGGTGCTTTGCCTGCCTCTTTTCCTGCTTGCTTTCTTCTTATTTGAATTCCGAGGTTTTGTGGAACCGGATATCCGGGTAATCCCGCATGGTCATATTGATCATGAATTCATTGTCTGAAAGAAAGACCGGGTTGCCGTCCTTATCCTGTCCGATGTGCTGCTGTTTTCTTTTGAGGAATTCTTCCAGCTTCTTTTTGTCTGTTGAGGTCACCCAGGAGGACCGGGTGTAGCTGAGCATCCTGAACGCTGCCTTTGCACCGTATTCATGTTCCAGACGGAACGCGATCACTTCGAATTGAAGTTCCCCGACGGCGCCTACTACTTTCCTGTTTCCAGGCTGCATGGTAAACAGTTGCGCTACGCCTTCTTCAGTAAGCTGCTGTATGCCTTTCTCCAGTTGCTTGGTTTTTAGCGGATCCCTGTTCTCCAGTTCTTTAAAGATCTCGGGAGAGAAGCTTGGGATACCTTTGAACTGAAGTTTTTCTCCTTCTGTAAGGGTGTCGCCGATCTTAAAGTTGCCGCTGTCATATAGCCCGACCACATCTCCCGGCCAGGCTTCTTCCACTATGCTCTTTTCATTGGCCATGAAATCCATGGGGTTGGAGAATTTGAGCTTCTTGTCCTGACGGGTATGGTAATAGAACTTATTGCGTTCAAATTTCCCGGAACAAATGCGCAGAAAGGCGATCCGGTCGCGGTGCTTAGGGTCCAGATTGGCGTGGATCTTGAAAACAAATCCTGAAAAGTTCTTTTCATCTACGCTGACCTCCCGCTGTTCTGCTTCACGGCTCCTGGGGCTTGGTGCGATATTGATAAAGGTATCCAGGAGTTCTTTGATCCCAAAGTTGTTGATGGCGCTGCCAAAGAACACAGGGGCGAGTAATCCTTCGGTGTACAGGCTTTTATCAAGGTCTCCGTAAACGCCGTGCACCAGTTCGAGATCGCCTTTCAGGGTTTCCAGTTCTGCGGGTTTCAGAAAATTGTCCAGGTTTTGGTCGTTGAGGTCGCTTACTTCGATCACCGGCTCGCTGATCTTTGATTTGTCCGGTTCAAAAAGGTTCAGGTGCTTGTTGTAGATGCTATAGACGCCTTTAAAGGTGTGGCCCTGGCCAATGGGCCATGAGAGCGGACAAAGGCTGATGCTGAGCTTATTTTCGATTTCATCCAGCAGGTCGAAGGCATCTTTTCCTTCACGGTCCATCTTGTTGATGAATATGATCACCGGGGTATTCCGCATCCGGCATACGGACATCAGTTTTTCCGTCTGTTCTTCCACACCTTTTACGCAGTCGACAACCAGGATGACACTGTCTACAGCGGAAAGGGTCCGGTACGTATCCTCGGCAAAGTCTTTGTGTCCGGGTGTATCCAGGATATTGATTCGCTTGCCGCTGTATTCAAAGCCCATAACCGAGGTGGCAACGGAAATGCCGCGCTGTTTTTCGATTTCCATAAAGTCTGAGGTATTGCTCTGATTGGCTTTGTTGCGCTTTACCGCACCTGCGGTGTTGATCGCGCCGCCAAATAGCAGGAATTTTTCAGTTAATGTGGTCTTGCCTGCATCGGGGTGGCTGATAATCGCAAATGTTTTACGTTTTTCTATTTCCGGGTGAATCATAAATCCTTTAAAGCCTTGTGCTGAATGAAAGGCTGCAAAGATAGGGATAATATATAAAAGAAAAACCGGCCTGGTTAAGCCGGTTTCTATACTGTATTTGTGAGCTGTTAGCCGCGTCCGCCTCTTGAAGATCTTGACGAACTGGTTCTTCCTTCATTCTGGCTTCCTCGGTTTTCAGATCCCCGGGATTGTTCTATCCTTTGTGGCTGTGGCCTTGAGGGCTGAACGCTTCTTTCCTGACGCTGGGGAGTCTGGCGGCGCTCCTGTTGCGCCTGGGGCTGTATTCTTGGCTGTTCCTGCCTTTCTATTCTTGCAGGTTGGCTGCCGCTCCGCTCGATCCTGGAAGACCGGTCTGCCTGTGTTCTGGCAGCACTTTCCGCCCGTGCTGCTCTTGCGGCCTGTTCTGCTCTCGCTGCCCTGCCCGCGGCTTCCGCATTGGCGGCCTCCAGGCTGCGGTCTGTAGTTGCCCTGGGATTAGGATTGAGTTCACTTCTTCCGATCCTGCCATTGCTGGTGCTGCGGTCCTGCCTAGCAGTGGTGTAGCCCTCTCCGCGGACAGAAGTTCTTGGCGCTGCGGCGACACTTGAGCTGCCTCTGGCCGGGCGCGGGCTGTAAATTTCAACCCTGCTGCCATTGATCCCGCTTCTGCCGGGCCTTGTGGTCCTGTCAACACTGTAGACATTTACGTCACGACCTGTATAACGCCTGATCTCATCGGCCCTTGGCCCGGTGTAATAAGTGTTCCTGTTCCTGACGTAAGTATTGTTGATGATCGTTGTATTATTGATGATCACGACATTTCTGCGTGAATAATAACGGGGAAAACGGTCATAGTAAATGTTTCTCTGGGGGACAAAGACCCACCACAGGGAGGGGATGTTGAAGCTGATGTTGACCTGCATGCCCGGGCCCAGCGGAGCCCATCCATAATATCCGCCGCCGCTTCTCCAGCTTACCCAGGCCGGTCCCCATACGGTGTCCGGAATCCATACCCATTGGTTATAGCGGTTGTACACCCATCTTCCGTAGTGGAATGGAGCCCAGCCCCATTCGTAGTTTGACACCCATGTATTGCCATATTCAGTCATTACCCAGCGGCCATTGGTATAATATGGCCTGAATTCTTCCTGATCAGCATCTGGTCTCCATACATATCCGTATTGCGGGTCCTGTATCCAGGTTCCATAAGGTGAAAGTTCATCGTAAAAGGACTGAAGGGAGATGTCCTCATCCTGTGCGAGCGCTTTTTGTGCGCTTCCGGTCAGCAGGAGCAGGAGCCCCAATATGACAACCGGTAATTTGACCATGCTTTTCATTTGTGTGTGTGTTTTAAGTTTACCTAACATTCTTTGTATATCAATTTGAGTTCCAAAGGCGCTCAAAAGTTTAATCTGTTTTTAAAATATTACATTGTGCTTAGCGTTTATTCCAAAATTTAATGGAACTAAGTGTGTCTTTTACACGATCAATATTCTATGGCTTCCCTGCCTTTGTGGCATGTTTTATTGGCGTTTAATACTAAGATGCAGCATTGCCCGGAATTCCATAATTATTTGCGGAGCTTGCCCGGTTCATAAAATTTATTTCTTCTTTTGTAGTTAAAATAAAGACATGCAGACAGGTACTCTTTTTCTTATTCCGGTTCCACTGGCGGAAAATGCCGCCAATAAGTCCTTCACCCCCTACCTTGGTGATACCATTAATGAGCTCCATACTTATATTGTTGAAAACGAAAAAACAGCACGAAAATTTTTGAAAGAGGCCGGAATTAAGATCCCGCAAAGCGAACTGGTGATCCATGATTACGGAAAGCACCGCAGGGGGACTTCCCTGGTGCCTTTTTTTAAAGAGCTCCAGGCTGGAAAGGATGTGGGGCTGATGAGTGAGGCGGGATGCCCGGGAGTTGCGGATCCTGGTGCTGAGATTGTTGCAGAAGCCCATAAAAGGGGAATTAAGGTAGTCCCTTTGGTTGGTCCCAGTTCCATTTTGCTTGCAATGATGGCTTCAGGGTTCAACGGGCAGAGCTTTACATTTCATGGCTATCTGCCGATTGACAAGATGGAGCGTGCCAGGCGGATCAAAGAGCTGGAACAACTGTCGCAAAAAAATAGACAGACCCAGCTGTTTATTGAGACGCCTTTCAGGAACAACCATCTTTTTGAAGATATCCTGAAGAATGGCCAGCCCGGAACGTTGCTTTGCGTGGCCTGCAATCTTACAGGAGAAGCGGAGTACATTAAGACCCTTACCATTGCCCAGTGGAGGAAGGAAAGGATAGACCTGCATAAAAAGCCTGCAATATTCCTGTTGTACCGCCAGGGTTAGCGGTACATGTTTTTCCGCTCTATGAACTCCAGTACTTTATCCGGCACAAAATATTGTACATTTTTATGTTCTTTTATGGCTTTTCTGATGAAAGTAGACGAGATATCCATCTGTGGTGTTTCCGTAATGACGATTGAGGGGTGTCCCGCCCATTCGCTCAGGTCCGCACCGGGTCTCGGGTAGACGTAGAGCTGATAATTTTTAAGCAGGACCTCGTAATTTTTCCATTTTTTAAATGAAACCAGATTGTCGGCGCCCATGATCAGCACAAATTCTCTTCCCGGATATTTTTCGTGCAGATAAGTAAGGGTATCGATGGTATAGGATGGCTGGGGAAGACCAAATTCAATATCACTGATCTTGATCCGCTCTGAATTTTCTGTGGCCAGCCTGGCCATTTCCAGGCGATCATATCTATTGCCAAGACTGTTTTTGTTCTTTAACGGATTGTGCGGGGATACTACCAGCCAGACTTCTTTTAGTCCGGTAAAACTGGCCATATAACTGGCAATAACGAGGTGTCCGGTATGGATCGGATTAAATGAACCGAAAAATAATCCTGTCTTCATAAATGTTATTTTATCAGGAAGTCCCTCACCAGTTTTTCGGCTTCCGCACAAGCGGTCTCCAAGTCAAAGTTTTTCAGGATAACATCAAATTTTTCGGCATAAGCCAATTCTTTCTCTGCTTTTATAAAGCGTTCCTGAAGTTTTTCCAGGCTGTCCGTTCCGCGGCCGCTGAGCCTTTCCTTCAGTATCTCCAGGGAAGGCGGCTGTACAAAGATGGCCAGGGCATCCTTTTCGTATTTGCGCTTTAAACGTAACCCGCCTTCAACATCGATGTCAAATATGACATGCTTGTCCGCATTCCAGATCCGTTCTATTTCCGATCTTAGTGTGCCATAGAAAGTGCCGTTGTATACTTCTTCAAATTCTACAAATTCCTGGCGCGCAACCCGGTGCAGGAAATCTTCCTTTGAAATGAAATAATAATCCCTGCCATCCTGCTCATCGCCTCTTAGTTCGCGCGTAGTTGCAGAAATGGAAAAGCTCAGCTCCGGAAATTTGGTCAGCAGGTTTTTTACAATGGTCGTTTTACCAGCACCTGAAGGTGCTGAAAATATAATCAATTTGCCTTGTTTCATTTTATAACCATGCAGGCGGAGCGGCCTACAAAACGTTTAATAATTGTTCTTTGATCTTTTCTAATTCTTCCTTCATGCCCACTACCAGCTGCTGGATCTGTGCATCGTTTGCTTTTGCACCCATTGTATTGATCTCCCGGCCTATTTCCTGCGAGATAAAACCAAGTTTTTTACCATTGGCATCCTTGCTCCTCAGGGTCTCCATAAAGTAATCACAATGGCTTTTCAGCCTGATCTTTTCTTCAGTAATGTCGAGTTTGTCAATATAATAGATCAGTTCCTGTTCCAGTCTGTTTTGATCTATGCTGATCTTTCCGACATTGTCCTCCAGGAACTGGTTCAGACGCGCCCTGATCTGCGGGATCCGAAGCGGTTCCAACACCTCCACTTCTGAAAAGAACTGAAGAATGTTTCTGATCCTTAGCTCAAGGTCAGTACGAAGCACTGCTCCTTCCGTAAGACGGAACGCATTGAAGCGCTCTAACGCTTCTTTAAAGACCTTGTTCAGAATGTTCCAGTCTTCTTCGCCTGCCTCCTCTTCAGAATAACTGATCACTTCTGGAAAATTGAGTGCTGCCTGCAGCAGATTGGATGTCTGTGCCCCCAGGTCTGCATTGATGGTCTCCAGCTGCCGGTAATAGCTGGTCAGGAGTGCAGCATTGATGACCGCGCCCTTCAAACTGTCTTCACCACGTTCCATATTGATCGAAACACTGACCTTTCCCCGTTCAATTTCCTTGCTGCATATCGTGCGTAGTGCCAATTCTTTATCAGAAAAAGCCCTTGGCAATTTTAAATTGAGCTCCAGGAATTTACTGTTCAAGGATTTGATCTCCACAGCAAACTTTATATTGTTATGATCTGCGGAGGCAAGGCCATAGCCCGTCATTGATTTTATCATGTGCAAAGATATAATTTATTGTATTGTCCGGCTTATTTAACTTTTTTTAACTTAACGGATTGGCAAACAATGGTTAAGTTTACAAAATATTTGTTATCGATGAAACCCTATTGCTTAAATGTTACGCTGTTCTTCTTGCTTTTTTTATGTTCAGTACCTGCTTTATTTGCACAACAGGAGTTCATTTTAAGGGGAGTGGTCAAGGAAAAAGAAAGTAACGGCAGAGTGTCAGCGGCACAAATTGTGAATCAGCGTACTGGAGTCGCAGTTTCCAGCAGCAGCCTGGGGCTGTTCCAGATCAGGGCGGCCATTGGTGATACCGTTCTGGTCATGAAAGACGGCTTTTCAGATTTTACCGCTGCGGTGAATACCTCGAAAGAAGACATGATCATTCTACTTGACAGGGACCGGATGTTAAAACAAGTTGACATTATAGGCCAGTCAAAGAAAAGCCAGCTGGATGATATTAAAAAGGATTTTAAGAACAAAGGTGCATTTTACCAGGGCAAACCGCCCTTTCTTTCCTTTCTTTTTAAGCCCCTGACAGCGGTCTACGAATTGTTTGGACGCACCCCAAAGAATGCCAGGAGATTTGGCCGCTATTACGAAACCGAAATGCAGCAAACACTGATAGACGGGTTTTTTAATGAGACACTTATCCAGAGCAATACCGATCTGAAAGGAGCAGAACTGGAAAAGTTTATGCTGGACTACAGGCCGGAATATGAAAGGGCTAAAAACTGGACACAATATGATGCCATTAAATACATTAGGGATTCAAGTAAAAAATACAAAGATACGCTTAACAGTAAAGCTGCTCCCGTACCTTAAATTGACAGTATCTCGCAAGCCTTCTCTGCGGCCAGCTTTTCTGCATTCTTTTTGTTATAATCCCTGCCAATGCCGCAGCTTTCTCCGTCGACTACGGCCTGTATGGTAAACAATTTGGCACTTTCACCCTCGCTGTTTTCTATCAGATCGAAGGAAATATCTTTACCATGCCGCTGGCACCACTCGATCAGCTTACTTTTGAAATTGGTTTCTGTCTGCTCCAGGGTATGGATGTCGACGTATGGTTTGACGATTCTCTTCAGCAGGAAATCTTTGGTGAAATTATAGCCTTTATCCAGATAAATGGCTCCGATAAGGGCTTCAAAAGCATCACCAAGCATGGAATGATGCTTGGTCTGTATATTGACCGCCTTCTGATCAAATACGATCAGCTGATCAAAGCCCATCTTGCGGGCAAGCTGGTTCAGGTTAGCCCGGTTAACGATCTTTGACCGCATTTCTGTTAAAAACCCTTCCTCTTTATATGGATAGCTTTTGAAAAGCAGCTCCGCAATCACAGAACCCAGTATGGCATCGCCTAAAAACTCGAGGCGTTCATTACTACTGCGGCTGCCATTTTTCAGGATCTTCGCAACGGAACGGTGCCTGAAGGCCATTTTGTACAAAACGGTATTGCCTGGGACAAAGCCCAAAATATTATTTAACTTCTTTATGAAATCCTTATCAGAAGAGAGATAAAGTTTATATAGGTCAAATAAAGGCATTCATTGAGTTATTCTTGGTATTTTTTGAATATCACAGAAGCGTTATGGCCTCCAAAGCCAAAAGTATTGCTCTGTGCTGCACGGATTGTTCTCTTTTGTGCTTTGTTAAATGTAAAATTCAGCTTTGGGTCAAAGTCCGGATCATCAGTAAAGTGATTGATGGTAGGTGGGACGACATCATTTCTGACCGCAAGAATTGAGGCGATTGCTTCCACCGCTCCGGCAGCGCCCAGCAGGTGTCCGGTCATGGACTTCGTGGAGCTGATATTGAGTTTATAGGCATCTTCACCAAAAAGGTCTACAATAGCCCTGCTTTCAGAGATGTCACCCAGCGGAGTAGAAGTTCCATGGACATTGATGTAATCAATATCCGATGTCTGAAGACCGGCATCATTAAGCGCATTGGTCATCACCATCTTGGCTCCCAGCCCCTGCGGATGAGGGGCAGTAATGTGATTGGCATCGGCACTCATGCCGCCGCCGACCAGTTCGGCATAAATCTTTGCACCCCTTTTCCTTGCATGTTCCAGTTCTTCCAGAATAATGGTTCCGGCACCCTCACCGGCTACGAATCCATCCCGGTCTTTGTCAAAAGGACGGGATGCAGTAGCAGGATCATCATTTCTGGTGGATAAGGCATGCATGGCATTGAACCCGCCAATTCCTGCTTCATTGATGATGGCTTCCGAGCCTCCTGAAATAATGATGTCGGAAGTGCCAAGCCTGATGTAATTGAATGCATCGATCATCGCATTGGTTGATGATGCACATGCGGAAACGGTAGAAAAATTCGGGCCGCGCAAACCGTATTTAATGGAAATATGACCGGCGGCAATATCTACGATCATTTTAGGAATAAAGAAAGGGTTATATCTTGGCGTCCCGTCCCCCAGTGCAAAATTGCTGATCTCATCAAGGAAAGTTTTCAATCCACCAATGCCGGCTCCCCAGATGACACCGACACGGTTGGTATCTACCAGTGAAAAGTCCAGTCCGCTGTCTTTAACAGCCTCCTCTGTTGCGACCAGGGCATATTGTACAAAAGGATCCAGTTTTCTGGCTTCCTTTTTATCCAGGAAGTCTTCAGGATTGAAGTTCTTCACCTCGCAGGCAAACTTCGTTTTGAATTTTGAAGTATCAAAACTCTTGATGGGAGCAGCGCCGCTCACACCGTTCAGCAATCCATTCCAGAACTCCGGGATGGTATTGCCAATAGGAGTGAGCGCGCCTAAGCCCGTAACTACTACTCTTTTTAATTCCATTTATACGGATTATACGGAGACCGTATTTTACTTTACGTTTTTTTCTAAGTAAGCAATTGCTTGACCAACTGTACCAATGGTCTCAGCCTGATCATCAGGGATTGCTACGTTGAACTCCTTTTCAAACTCCATAATAAGCTCTACTGTATCCAAAGAATCAGCACCCAAGTCGTTTGTGAAAGAAGCTTCCGGGGTAACTTCGCTTTCATCCACACCCAATTTTTCAACGATAATAGCCTTAACTCTTGAAGCAATATCAGACATAATGTTTATAATTTAATGGTTAAATAATTCAGTGCAAAGAAAAATAAATTCTAACACTTTTCAAATGTTTTTATTTGTCTACCAATGTTAATGTTTTTATTCCGAACATTAAAGTAAAATTAGTTTTATAATTTCGCAGTTGGCCCTTTAAACAGCATATTTTGAACAAGACCTACTTAAAACTTTCCCTGGATCTTGATTTTGTATTGATCGCGATTACTTCCTCGCTGAAGGACTATATGCTTTGCCATAAGATCAACACCAGGCTCAACTTTAATTTTGAAAAAGTTGAAGACCATGAAGTTTATTTTAACCTGGGCGAGGCACCGCTGTCTTTTTCAAAGTACTATTATTTCGTGGAACAAGGCGAAATCGAATATTATATCCTAAACAACAGAAATGCAGAAGGGTTTTTAATACCCGAAATGAACAAGGCCGATTTTTTTATGGTCATCTATCAATATATAGACAGCGACGATTTGAATTTTATTCTAAATGGTCTCAATAAACTACCTGATATTCAAGTAGCTGCCCAGATCAATCCGGCCAAGCTCAAATCCAGTCAGAATTTGATAATGTAATTTTTATATTGTAGGTGTATTAAATACACTATATTTGAATTTACATTATCAGAACAAATATCATTAACAAGCGGGTCAGCACAGTTTTTTTGGATAAAAAGAAAGACTGATCAGAATAAAGAAACTTTAAGTAACCAGATGAAACCATTTCATTCCAGAACAAAAATTGTGGCCACATTAGGGCCTGCATCAGCTAAACCGGACGTATTGTACAGCATGTTCAATGCCGGATTGGATGTTTGCCGTTTAAATTTCTCACACGGTTCGCAGGCAGATCACCAGGTAGTGCTGGATACGATTCGCAGCCTGAACGAAAAATACAATTATAATGTGGGCATCCTTGCAGACCTGCAAGGGCCAAAGATCAGGATCGGCATGGTAAAAGATGGCGGGATACATCTGGTAAACGGGGCCCGCACGATCATTACAACAAAAAAGTGTACAGGCGATGAGGAGCGGATCTATATTACCTATGAAGCGTTTCCAAAAGATGTCAAACCAAACGAGATCATCCTGCTGGACGATGGGAAGCTGCAAATGCGCGTTATTGAAACAAACCACGACGACGAGGTAGTCTGTGAAGTGGTCCATGGAGGTATCCTGACCTCAAGAAAAGGAGTAAACCTGCCCAATACCAAAGTTTCCATTCCCTCTCTTACTGAAGAAGACCGGTCAAATCTTGAGTTTGTGCTCGCGAACGATGTCGAGTGGATCGGATTGTCTTTCGTACGGAACGCAGAAGACATCGTTGAGCTGAAAGATATCATCCGGCAAAGAGGTAAAGCAGCCAGGGTCATTGCTAAAATTGAAAAACCTGAGGCTATTGCCAATATTGATGAGATCATTGCAGAATCAGACGGGATCATGGTAGCCCGCGGTGACCTTGGCGTGGAAATGCCCATGGAAGAAGTGCCGCTATTGCAGAAAATGATCGTTCAGAAGTGCCGTGCCGCGTCCAAGCCGGTAATTGTGGCCACCCAGATGCTGGAAAGTATGATCACTACGCCAAGACCTACAAGGGCGGAAGTAAATGACGTAGCCAATTCTGTTCTGGACGGGGCAGATGCAGTAATGCTCAGCGGTGAAACCTCGGTAGGCGAATTTCCGCTGATCGTCATTGAGACCATGCAGAAGATCATTCAGAACATTGAACAGAACAACTATCCTTTCCATCCGGAAAAGTATCTGAAACCCAAAGCCGAAAGTTTCCTGAGCGATGCGGTTTGTGATTCGGCATGTACCTTGTCCAGGCAGACCAACGCAGTAGGCATTGTTTCCATGACTGTGAGCGGATACACTGCTTTTGAAATCTCCAGCCACAGGCCCAAGGCATTCACCTATATCTTCACCAGCAACAGACCGTTGTTGAATGCGTTAAGCCTGTTATGGGGTGTTCAGGGATTCTTTTATGATAGATTTGAAAGCACCGATGATACCATTCAGGATGTAAATGATTTCCTGAAAACCAATAAGCTGGTTCAGAAAGGTGATGTGATCATCAATACTGCGGCGATCCCCATGGAAGCAAAGGGCAAGACCAATATGCTGAAAGTGACAGTTATCGATTAATATTCTTATCATTCAAAATTTTTTCTACTTTTGCAGTCCGCAAAAAGGAGAGTTGTCCGAGTGGTCGAAGGAGCACGCCTGGAAAGTGTGTATACTCCAAAAGGGTATCGAGAGTTCGAATCTCTCACTCTCCGCAGATAGCAAAAAGCACTGATTTTCAGTGCTTTTTGCTTTTTAGTGAGACGGCGAAGTCGAACATTATATGAATAATCACGAAATGCAGTTTTCTAGCCTTTCCAGAAAATCCGCACTTGCTATCTGAAATTAAATTATGTAATGGCCTGCCAGCACGGACTATCGCGTCAACCTGGTTCTATTACCTTTTTTGAAGGTCCCTACAAATTATTCGTGAGCAGTCTGTAAGTTTTCAATACGTTCAGCAACTAATTGCTTAAAACGTATTGAAATGATAAAATTACTATCCATCGCCCTGGTGTTTGCATTTACTGGATGTGGCCCGCAAGCATCACCTGAAGGCAGGTCAATAATAAGAGATGAGCAAATTCAGTCACAAATTAATCTTTTAAAGGAGCAGAATAAAGCCGTGCTTGACAGTATTAGGTTTATTCATAACGAATTAAAAACACTTAAACAGAGATGAAAACAATCATTCTACATATGCTGTGTTTCCTATTAACATTCAGCGTAGTTTCGGCCCAAACAAAAAATACCAGCAATGACGATCTCCTGTCGAGATTTAAAAGCAATTATAACGCCAGCCGGTTCGACAGCATTTATGGTATGTTCGATTAGGGTTAGGCAAGGTCAGGTGGTTAAGAAAGGAGAACTGCTGGGTCTTTGTAGAAATCCCGGAAATTCTTCCGAGCCCCACTCCGTTTTCACCTTCGGGACATGGAGTATCTAAGCAAGGCTACAGGTATAAAGTGTTATTTTAGTAAACTGGAAGTACACGGAGTTAAGAAGACGCACTATTCGCCGATAAAAAGAGACAAAATCAAAGAAATCGAAAAATAAAACATGCAGGATCTTGAAACCGCATTCCTGGCCTTAATCAATGAGCATAATGGGATTATCTATAAAATATCTCGCCTGTACAGAGACAGTACAGAGGATCGGGAGGACCTCTTTCAGGAAATCGTCTTTCAACTGTGGAAATCTTACCCTTCTTTCAAGGGCAATGCCAGCACAGGCACCTGGCTTTATCGTATTGCACTGAATACTGCAATAAGTTCTTTTCGCAAAAAAAAGCCTGACATCCGTTATACAGATGCCTTACCCGATTTTGCAGAAGCTCAGCCTAACGAAGAAGTTGCACAGCGGCAGGAGCGTTTTTTTGCTGCAATGAAACGATGTGACGATAGTGAAAAAACGATCATCGCACTCTATCTGGAAGGGCTAAGTTATCAGCAAATCGCAGAAATTACAGGCATCAGTGAAAGTAATGTGGGTGTTAAGCTGAACAGGATCAAAAGCAAAATTCAAAAACTAATTAAATAAATCATGGAGTTTGATGAATTAAAGTCTATGTGGGGAGCTATAGAGCATCTTCCTAAAGCAGATAAAGAAATCCGGGAGATGCTGAAAGAGAACAAGCATCCAGTACTGAAAGGTATTAGGAAACAATTCATGATAGAAATAGCCGCTTGGATTGTTTTTTTAATGTGCTATTATACCATGTTCGATGGATCCACCAAACCTCTTCTTGTTAATATTGTATTAATCATTGCTGTAATGACGCCACTGATACATAATTTGTATGGTTACAATTTTGCAAAATACTTAGTGGATGCATCGACTATAAAGAACTCTTTAGAAGGATATTTGCACAAAATGAAGATTTATATGATCCGTTCCATTGCGTCACGGATCATATTCCTATGCGGCCTGATGCTATTTTTTTCCTATAATATTAACTTCAATACTCCGAAATATTTTCTGTTATTGGCAGTGACATTGCTCCTGATATTAATTCAGGCATTCTTTTTATACAAAATCTGGTCGAAACGGATAGCGGACCTCCGTAAAACGTTAGACGGTCTCTCTTAACTCATTTAACAGTGATTCCATTACATGGCTTTGTTAAGTCACCTGTAATCTATAAATTACGAGGTATTAACATAGGTCTGTGACTACTTCAATCAAAACATTTCTGCTATTTTTTCTTGTTTCCTTTCAAGTGTTATTAGTTAATGCGCAATCTTCTTTTAATATTGAAGGTCGGGTAGTGAATGAAAAAGGAGAGGTGTTAAAATCAGCAACCGTATTTATTAACGGGTCTCAAAAGATAACGGTAACAAATGATGAGGGCAAATTCAAATTTGAAAAGTTAGCAATTGGAACATTTCCTTTGGTAGTCAAAATGTTGGGTTACCTTTCCTCTGTTCAGGAGGTACAGTTAGTTAACAAAGACGTATCACTTGAAGTTGTCTTACAAGAAAAAAGTTTCGATCTGAATGAAGTCGTTATCAGCCCAAATAATGATCGGGACAAAAATTACAAGCTGTTTAAAAAAAGCTTTTTAGGAACATCAAAAAACGCTAAAAACTGTAAAATACTCAATGACAGCATCATCAACTTTGACTTTAATAAAAAAGAAGGGATACTTAAAGCATCAACTGATGATTTCCTGATTATAGAAAACAGGGCTTTAGGATATCAGATTAAATACTTGCTTAAAATGTTTCAATTCAACATATCGACAGCTATTACTATCTACGACGGTCAAGCTGTTTTTGAAGAACTTAAAGGTACAAGAGAAGAAAAACTTAAATGGCAGGAAAGTAGAAAAAAAGTCTATTACGGATCTTTCATGCATTTCCTGCGCTCAGTTTACCAAAATACAGTGCTTAAGGAGGGCTTTTTAGCTCATCATGTATTCTCATCAAATTTCTATGAGGCCATGCAAGCGACCCAGCTTAGTATTGATCCAAGGCCGGTATTATTTGATACCATAGCTTATATTGTTGATTCAGCATTTGTGTCCTTAAAATTTAGTAATGGGCTTTATGTAAGTTACGATCCGAAGAAAGCCGCTAAAATTAAATCAGATACAGACGCGGAGCCTGAATATATTTTTTTGAATTATGGAGGTTCTTTACTTCAGCTATATTTAAACGAAGCATTAATTGATAAAAAAGGGAGTCCCGCTCATTATAATACCTTTTTCATCGAAGGCTTTTGGGGAGAAAAGCGGCTCGGTGACCTGTTGCCTTTTGAATATAACCCGACTTGAGATTAAATCCGAAATCAGCTAGTGCTTTGAATGTCTCATCAAAACAATTCAACTTACTATCTAAGCTTTCTCAAAAATGTTCATATTGATTTTTACTTGCATACCTCCAATACGGTAATACAAGAAAAACATAAGTCAGGGAATCCTGTCCGTATTACTCACAAAAGCGATCCGCTTACTGTCCGGAGACCACGAGGCAGTATTGATAGAACCCTGTCCTCCATAAAAATAAGCCAGGACTTTAGGTTCGCCCCCGCCAACAGGCATCAAGCGGATGTAGACATGCTTGTAAGCCGGGTGCGCGCCAGGCTCGACCTCCTCTTTTAAAAAGGACAGGAACACGATCCATTTACCATCGGGAGAAACATGGGGAAACCAATTGTTAAGGTCGTCACTCGTCACCTGTTCCTGGTCACTGCCATCCGGTTTCATCCGCCAGATCTGCATCAGGCCGGTCCTCACCGAATTAAAATAAATGTACTTTCCATCGGGTGTATATTCCGGTCCGTCGTCCAGGCCCTCAGCACTGGTCAGTCTTACCTCCGGGCCGCCATCTGCCGGAACCTTATACACATCAAACTCGCCGTCCCGCTGCCCGCAGAACACCAGGCTTTTCCCATCCGGGGACCAGCCATGTAAATAAGAAGGCCCCTTTGGCGTAATCTGCCTGGCAACCCCGCCACCTGCCGGCACCGTATAAACAAGAGAACCAAATTTTGAATTATGACTGATGCCCAGCATTTTTCCGTCAAAAGAAAGCACATGGTCATTGTTGCTGGTGATGCCGCCGGTGTTGACCGGTTCTATTTTCGCATCTTTCAGGCCAAAACGGTACAATATCCCTTTCTCGTCATTATAGATCAGGCTCTGATTGTCAGGAGTCCAGTTTGGCGCCTGTATAGAATAAGGAACAGTATGCACGATTTTCCGGTTTCCGGTAGCAATTTCCATAAGTTCCAGGTTACTTCCAAGCACCATTGCGACCGGCTTGCCGTCCGGATACGGAACTTCAATACGCACATTGCTGAATACTGCATTTTCGTTGACATCAGCATGATGACTGCTTACAAATAAACCGATATATACTTCATCGCCGAGATCAACATCCTTTACTTGCTCAACCACAAAAAGCTGGCCGGACCTCGCCACACGCATCGTGTAGGTATTGCCTTTGCGCTCCAGCTGAAAAACATTTGCAGAGTCGGTCCCCGATCTGATCTCTTCCGTCATTGCGCCATCTTTCTTTCTGAACTGCAGCGAAGTAAGCCCGTCGCCATGTCCGGCCACTGTGACGTGGGCGGCACCCGCATCCAGCGATTTGCGGATCATCCAGCCCATTTTACGGTGTTGTTCCACCCCATTCCACCCCACAAACTCGCTGCGGGCATGCAGGATAAAATCGCCTTTCATGCGTTTGTAAAGGAAATGGAATTCATCCCGGTCATTCCAGATATTTGAACCCGCACCTGAAATCACATATTGCCTGGTTTCGGAAAGATAAACAGCAGACCCAGGTTTGGTTTCTGGCCCTATATCAGTTTGGCCATCAAAAACGCCGATAGAGTTTTGCTGTGCCGCGGCAAGCACACTGATAAAAGGAAAAAATATAAGGCAAAGCAAACGATACTTCATGACTTGACCAGGCTATGCCTAAAAATAAGAATTTTATACAGGAACCGGATCTGTCAGGTAACAAAGCCTCGATTTGTATCAAATCTGATACACATTGCAGATAGCCGTTTAAACACATTTTATGCCTCTGCAGCATTCCAGCGCCGGATTTATGGGATTGGCACATTTCTTTCATAGACCTCCCTAATTAATATCATTTACAAAAACAACAACTTATGAAACGAGTAATTATTTTGGCCCTTGGCCTGTTTTTAGCCGGTGCAGTTCATGCACAAAGCCCGATCAGATTCGGTGTCAAGGCTGGTCTGAACCTTCCGGACATTATAAAAGGAGACGGTAACAACGATTTTGATACCAAGCTGAATCCCGGTTTCAATGCCGGTATTACCGTTGATATCCCCCTGATCACCGGTCTGGCCTTTACCCCAGAACTGCTGTATGCCACCAAAGGATATAAGGCAGAGACCACGTTTGGCGACTTTACCCAGACCACACATTTCATTGACGTGCCGATCCTGGCGAGTATCAATCTGGGCGGCAGTGGACTGAATCTTGTTGCCGGACCCCAGGTATCATTCTTACTGTCAACCAAGAACAAGTTTGAAAGTGGTGTGGGAACCGTTGAACAGGAGATCATAGAAGACAAATCTGACCGCTTCAAGAAGAGCCTCGTAGGTGGATTGATCGGGTTCCGGTATGACGTGAACGACAGGGTGGACATTCATGGCCGCTATGCGCTGGATTTCCAGAAAAATAACGAAGATGGGACCAGGGAAACACCAGAGTACCGGAACCAGGTATTCTCTGTCGGCCTGGGACTGAAGTTTTAATAAAACCTGAATTTTAATGTAAAGCCGCCTGACCAGCGGCTTTTTTAATGCTGTCTTTGATTCAGGACACCAGGAACAAGCAGAAGGCGGAAAGGGTTTTTTGGCATGGTTATTACGAGAATTGATGATATGATCAGATCTGGATTAACAGCCCTCATACAAGTTTAACTTAATAATTAATAGTATGAAGAACAGACAAGATCCAGGACATCCCGGTTCAGAACAGGGAAGGCCAACATCAGACCGCATCTACCACAATGCAAAAGAGGATAAGAAGCAGCAGGGAATCACCAACGGGGGAGGTCAGCGTTCAGACCAGACTTCAAACAGGGACAACCAGCGTAAACGCGAAAATCATTAAAATGAAGACCAGCAGAGGATAATAGCCTTGCCATAGGGGGCATCTGCCACAGATGCCCCTTTTTATGCCCGCAGTTCGGGCCATTTGACTAACTTTGAAAGACCAAAATTACCGTTGCCAATGACCAGACATCTTTTTGCTGTATCACTGTTTACCCTAGTTATCACATCCGTTTTCGCACAAAATCCGACTTATCTGCAAGCCCTTGATACCCCAAATGAATGGGTTGATTCTGTTTTCAGCAAATTGAACCGCAGAGAGAAGATCGCGCAGATGTTCTTTGTCAGGGCACATACCAATCTTGGCAAGGCTTACGAAGACTCGGTCGGTAAAGTGATCAAAAAAGAGCAGCTTGGGGGCGTCGTGTTCTTTCAGGGCGGGCCAGAAAGACAGGCTATCCTTACCAATACCTACCAGGCCGCATCAGACGTACCCCTGCTCATTGCCTCAGACGGAGAGTGGGGCTTGGGGATGCGCCTGGACAGTACCATTTCCTACCCTTACCAGATGGCCCTGGGTGCCGTTCAGAATAAAGACCTGATCTACAGGATGGGGCTTGAAGTAGCCAAAGACTACAAACGCCTGGGCATGCACATGAACCTTGCACCCGATGTGGATGTCAACAATAATCCGCGTAACCCAGTGATCAATTACCGCTCTTTTGGGGAAAACAAATACAATGTAGCAGCCAAAGCAGAGGCCTATATGAAGGGCATGCAGGACGGCGGGCTGCTGGTCAGCCTGAAGCATTTTCCGGGGCACGGCGATACAGACGTTGATTCCCATTATGACCTTCCCCAGCTTAAATTTATCTGGCAAAGGCTTGACAGTTTAGAGCTCTATCCCTTTAAGGAGCTGATCAGTGCAGGAGCGGCAGGAGTAATGATCGCCCACATGAACATCCCCGCACTGGACCCTGCGCCAAACATGCCGTCCACGCTCTCCAGGCCAATCGTCACCGGATTGCTGAAAGACAGGTTAGGATTTAAAGGCCTGATCATTTCAGATGCCATGGGCATGAAAGGAGTGGTGAAATACTTTAAAGACGGAGAAGCAGATGTCATGGGTGTAGTAGCGGGCAATGATATCCTGGAGCTTTCAGAGAACAGCGACCGGGCGATCAGGCTGGTAAGAAAAGCCATCAGGCAGAACCGGATCAGCATGGAACGGATCGATGAAAGTGTAAAAAAGATCCTGACTGCCAAATACTGGGCAGGGCTGAACCGGAAGGACACCGTGGACGAACACCATGTCCTGGCCGAAGTTACCCGTCCGGAAAGCATTGCCTTGCGGCAAGACCTGGCAAATGCTTCGATGACGCTGCTCAGGGGGCAGGGATTTGTAAAAACATACTCGCCGGAAAAGCGGACGGTGATCATCAGCATCGGAACCCCCGATGTGACGCTGTTCCAGCAGGAACTGGGCAGGTACTATAAAAACTCGGTTTTCTACACGCTGGACAAAAATGCAAACGCCAATGCCGTAGCAAAGATACTGCGTGACATCAATGTGTTTGACCAGGTGATCATTGGCATTCACGACACCCGCCTGAGACCAGGGAACGGGATGGCCCTGAGTGGAGACCTGAAGATGCTCATCCGGGACATGGCGCAGAAAAATGCATTCTTTGCAGTATTTGCCAATCCCTATAATCTGGCGGCATGGCCAGGCCTGGAAAAGAGCAAGGGCCTGCTGATCGCTTATCAGAAAGAAGACTTCATGCAGCAGGCCGCGGCTTCAGTGCTCATGAACCAGATCGTGGCAACAGGAAAACTGCCCGTCACGGTAAACAGTTATTTTAAATACGGAGACGGAGAATAAAGCTCCGCGCAGTTCAGCCTCAGGAACCTATTTCGTTTTGGGCTGATAAGAGGCGGGATCAAGGGCTTTGACCGTCCAGCCCCTCAGAAAGTCCATCACCGTTTCCACATCGTGGCCGGTTTTCTTTTTGCCGGTAACGGAATCGGTCTCGTCTGTTTCCAGGTAAGCAGAGTTCTGGGTATGGAGCAATTTGCCGTTGCCGTCCAGGATCAGAAATACCGGAAAGCCAAACCGCTGCGGGTAGCCAAGGCTGGCCAGCACGGCCTCATTCCATCAATATCCGCCCGGGCATTGGCCTGGGGGTTGTATATTTTCACCTTTTCATTGGCTTTCTCCTGGGCAAAGACCGGAACCGTCAGCGCCAGCATTACGATCATGATCAGTTTTTTCATCCGAATAAAGAATTTTTAATGCTGACGGGATCAGCATTGCATTGTCAAACGTTATACAAAGTAAATGTATTATTTTATTACAAATGTAATTGGAATTTCATCTAACTTCACCTTATGCCCCTAAAGCCTCTTAAAATACTGCAAGCTTCGGCAGGATCCGGTAAAACATTCAGTCTTACAGCACACTACCTGACCCTGGTCCTGTCCGGTGTGCATAAATACAGGGAAATACTTGCCGTCACCTTCACCAATAAAGCGACCGGAGAGATGAAATCCCGCATTATGGAAGTCCTGCATGGCTTTGCTGTCGGAGACAAAAGATACCACAGCTACCGAGAACTTGTATTGAAGGGCAATCCTTCGCTGGATGCAGACAGCATCAGGGCACGGGCAGAGCAGGTTTACCGCAGCATACTGCACGACTACAGCCGTTTTTCCGTAAGCACGATCGACGGTTTTGTACAAAAGGTGATCAGAGGCTTCGCTTTTGAGCTTGGACTTGATGCCGGCTACAACCTCGAGATGAACTATGACAAGGTCAAGGATGAGCTGGTCACCAAGCTGGATGAAGCCCTTGACCATAATAAAACACTCCTGCAATGGATCATAGACCTGGCGATGGAAAGGATCAGCGACAACAAAAGCTGGAATTACAAGGTCGAACTGTACAACCTGATCGGGGAGATCTTCAAGGAACGCTTCCAGACTTTTGAAGAAGCCATTGCTGCCTTTGAGCCAGAAGAGATCGAGGCCCTGTTCAGGAAATACATCCAGGTAAACAAAGAAGCGGTCCGGAATTTTGAAGAAGAACTGGTCAACCAGGCCATCCGGGCCCAGGACATCTTCAACCGGTTTGGCGTAGAAAAAGAACAACTGAACAGAAAGTCGCAGAATCCGCTGGCCAAAATACCGCTCATCGTCAGCGGGGACCTTTCAAAGGTCGAGGGGCTGTTCGGCTTTATTGACACACCGGACACCTGGTTTCAGAAAAATGTACACCTGGAAGATTTCTACCGGGAACTGAACCCGGTCCTGAAGGAGATCAGGGAATATTACGAAATGCACCTGCCGCAATACAAGCTGGCAGCAGCCTTCAATAAAAACCTGTATTACCTGCGGCTGATGCAGGAGATCGCCGTGCTGCTGAAGATCTACCGGGCAGAAAACGGCAACCTGCTGATCAGCGACGCCCAAAAGCTCATCTCCGGCATTACAGATGATGCGGGAGATAACCCCTCTTTTATCTGGGAAAAAGTAGGCACACGCTACCGCAACTTCCTGTTCGATGAATTTCAGGACACCTCCGTAAGCCAGTGGAACAGTTTTCGTTCCCTGCTCAGCAATGCCATGGCCACATCAACAGGAGATCATACCGATCATTTGATCGTAGGGGATACCAAGCAATCCATCTACCGTTGGAGAAATGGCGACTGGAACATCCTGCACCGGCAGGCGCGCCTGGATGTAGGCGCAGAACTGGTTCTGGAGGAAAGCCTGGAAGAGAATTACCGGAGCACAGCAAACATCATTTCATTCAACAACTACCTGTATGCTGCGCTGCCCCTGCTTATGCAGGCCGAACTGAACAACGGGCTTGCTGCAGGCCCCGGAGCATTGCTGGACTGGTGGCAGGAAACCGGCTTTGACAAGATCATCACCGGGATCTATGCCGGTTCGGCACAGCAGTTCGCACCAGGCACGCCAAAAGGAGGCACCATCAGGATCCGAAGGATCGGAAAGGAAGACACAGGAGCTGAACAGCGCTTTTCAGAGACCCTGTTCCGGGAACACGCATTGGAAAACGTCATTGATGAGATCCACTACCTGCAAAAAGAGCTGGACTACCAGCCAAATGACATTGCCATTCTGGTCAGGTCAAACAGCGAGGCAGTGCTGACGGTCAAAAAGCTGATGGCACAAGGACTGGATGTCATTTCCGGTGAAGCGCTGATGATAGCCGGAAATACGGCCGTGCAGCTGATCATTAACACCCTTAGGATCCTGGCAGGACTGGATGCACAGACCGCTTTGTACAAAGCCAATTGCATCGCTCTTTACCATACCCTGCAGGGCACACCGCCGGATGCAGCTCACTACCTTGGGCTCAGCCATGCCTCCCTCAGCAATCTGGGGCATGTACTGCCGCAGGCTTTATGTGATCAATGGCAGAACTGGGTGCAGCTGCCCCTGCCCGAACTGACGGAGAACCTGATCGGATGCTATGGCCTTGACCGTAAAGCCGTCCACCTGCCCTACCTGCTGGCTTTCCGCGATCTTGCTGCCAATGCGACCAGGCTGGGGGAAAAGGGGATCGTTTCCTTTCTTCGCTGGTGGGAAGAGGAAGGTGTGAACAGGTCACTTCCCTCGCCGGAAGAGGCCAACGCCATACAAGTCATTACGATCCACAAATCCAAAGGACTGGCCTTCCGTGCAGTATTCCTCCCTTTCTGCAACTGGGAGATCAAAGGAAAGCCCAACAGCATCTTCTGGGTATCAGCAGCAAATACAGCCTATGAAGAACTGAAAGGCATTCCGCTCCGGTACCATGAATCGCTGAACAGCTCCACGGTAGCGAAAGCCTATTATGAAGAACTGCTGTACAATAACATGGATGCCCTGAACATGCTTTATGTCGTGACCACCAGGGCAAAAGATTACCTGTATATCGCCACCATGGACAAAAAAGACCGCTCAAAGCTGAGCACCATCGGCGATGTGCTCAACCGGGTTTTTGAAGAAGACCTTGAAGAAACCAATACCTACGAGATCATAGACTATGCCCCAAGGCAGCAGGCATCAGGGCCGGCAGGAGAACAGATCGTACTGGACCACTATCCAACCGCCGGACGCCTGGCCGCACTCTATGAACCTGGAGAAGACCGGCACCTGAGCCATGTGCTGAACATGGAAAAGTCAGGCCGGAGAGGTTCGCTGCTGCATGACATCCTGGCCAATTCATCCACGATCGCAGCGGCAGAACACTATTTATCGGAACTGGTCATGGCAGGAACAGTCTCCGAAGAGGAAAGCAGCACATTGCTCGCCGCAGCAAAGGAAGTGCTGGATCATCCGGGATTACGTGAATTGCTGGGAACTGCAGATGAAAGCCTCGCAGAAAAGAACATTGTGGATGCCAGCGGAAGATCGCATCGTCCGGACCGGGTATTGCTGCGGGGAGCAGAAGTGATCATCCTTGATTATAAATTTACACTGGCCGGATCACCGGCACACATTGCACAAATACAGACCTATAAGTCATTATTCCGGGACATGGGCTATGAAAAAATAAGCGGCTATTTGTTTTACGCCCTGAGCGGGCAGTTGAATGCGGTATAGACAGGTATGAAGACATTTTTAGAAGAAGTTGCAGCAGATCTGATCGCGAAGTTTGGCAATGACCTGCAGGATTGTGCGATCGTTTTCAACAACAAGCGCCCGGCAGTCTATTTACAGAAGCACCTGGCAGACCTGATCGGCAGGCCATTTTTCAGCCCTGCGTTTTATACCGTCCAGGAATTCTTTACGAAAACATCAACACACCGGACCGCAGACTTTTACCAGCAGTTCTTTACCCTGCATGAAGTGTACAATGAATTGCTGAAAGCAGAAGGGCTGGAATATATAGGCGGGCACCAGTTCTTTGCGATGGCAAAGATCATCCTGGCCGATTTTTCACAAATAGACCTGGACCTGGCCGATGCCGGCAAGCTCTACCGTGACCTGGAAGACATTTCGGTCATCAGCAAAGAATTTGATTACCTAACCCCCGAGCAGTACCAGTTCCTGTCCCAGTTCTGGACTTCCTATTCAGAAGGCAGGCACAAGCGGCAGCAAGAACTCTTCATCAAAATGTGGCGCAGGATGCCCCGGCTCTACCACGTCTTTCATGCAAAGCTGCTCGAAAAAGGCTATGTAACTGCCGGGCAGATCTACCGGAACCTTTCAGCAGAGGATGCGGCGGAGAACGGATTTATAAAAAGTGTAAAAGGAAAAGTGATCTTTGTGGGATTCAATGCCCTCAGCAAGGCCGAAGCCAGGGTCTTTAAAAACCTTCAGGATGCAGGCCGCGCCCTGTTCTATTTTGATGCCGACCCTTATTACCTGGATGATGAGCAGCAGGAAGCAGGACTTTTTTTAAGAAGGAACATTTATCAGCTGGAGCTGCACAATGTTTTTCAGGACAGGCCGGGCAATATGCATAACGGGCGAAAGCGCATAGATGTCTACCAGGTACAAGGACAGTCTGCACAGGCCAAGATACTGAACCATATCCTGGCCGCAGATTATACCCGGACCACTGAAGTTGGATCTGCCGCAGTGATCCTGGCAGATGAATCCCTGCTGATCCCCGCGCTGCAAACCATACCCGAGCAGTACGGCGGCCATGAAGTCGGGCTGAACGTCACCATGGGCTTTTCCCTGGCGGCATCAGGTGTGTATGGGCTGGCAGACCTTTGGCTGAGCTGTCAGCTGGAAATCCAGCACAGCGGCAAGGTATCGTACAAAAATGTGGAAGCTTTTCTGGCCCATCCGCTCGCAGGGCTAAGCCAGGCCATGCGGGACAAGGTCAATACCGCATTGCTGGAAGAACGGGAGGTGGAGATCAGCCAGGAACGGCTGATCAGGCAAAAAGGCTTGTTTGAAGTGTTCTTCAGAAAGACCGCAGAGGCAGATACCATCACAGGACAGTTGCTGGAAGTAATGAACTTTGTCCTGGGCAGGCTTTCGGGTGCGGGACGGCTAAAAAAGATCGATGCCGCACTGTTTGTAAAAACCATCCAGGAGCTGAACAGGCTGCACGATACCTTCGGGAAGCATACCGGCGGGGAACAGGTGAGCTTCATCATTTCCCTGGTGCAGCGGGCCTTGCAGGGCGTTGCAGTCCCCATTTCGGGCGATCCGCTGAGCGGCATACAACTGATGGGCCTGCTGGAGACCCGCAACCTGAACTTCAGCAAGCTGGTCTTCCTGGGCTTCAATGAAGGCATCGTGCCCAAATCAACCACGGGCAACAGCTTTATTCCCGACAGCATCCGCAGGGTGTACGGGCTGCCGGTGCTGGAAAACCAGGATGCGATCTCTGCATACATGGTCTACAGGCTGGTCCAGGGCGCAGAAAACATACACCTGGTCTACAACAGCCTGACCGACGAGACCACATCCGGCGAACCCAGCAGGATCCTCCGGCAACTGGCCTTTGAAAGCGGGTTTGACTTTCATTACCACTTCCTTGACCTCAATGTCAGGACAGAACCGGTTAAGGAAGTACAGATCGGAAAAACAGGCAACGCAGCGGTGCAGGCCATCCTGCAGCGTTACCTGGACAAACAGAAAACCCTGTCTCCCTCAGCACTCACCCAATATATCCTGAATCCTTTGGATTTTTTCTTCAGTGCGGTCGCCGGTATCAAAGAGCCAAAGGAAGTCACCGGAGTGGTCGAAGCCAATGAGATCGGTTCCATACTGCACAAGGCAATGGAATATTTCTACAAAGACATGGTCGGGCAGGAGATCCGCATTGAACAGCTCCGGGAAAAAAGAAAACAGGTTCCCGGTCTGGTCGAAAAAGCATTTGCAGCGGTACTGTTCAGGGATTCCCGGAAACCGGTCGCATTCAGGGGCATGCAAAAGGTCATCCTCGCCATCGTCGAAGCCTATGTCAACATCATCGTTTCGCAGGATGAATCCCAATTGCCCTTCACCATTCTGAGCCTGGAACAACGGGTAGAAGCAGACATTGACTTCCCGCTCCGTGGCGGAACAGCGAGCGTCCGGATCGGCGGCGTCATAGACCGGGTAGACCTGAAAGACGGGCTGACACGCATCATCGATTACAAGACCGGCAGTGACAAGCTGACCTATAAAGACATTCCCGAACTGTTCAATACCGATGGAAAATACATCAATAAAGCCCTGATCCAGACCCTGTTGTACACCTATGTTTACGAACAGGCCTCAGGCAGGACAGCCGTAGAGCCCAATCTGTATGTGGTCAAGAGCATGAGCCAGGAAGGCGTCTGGTTCAAGTCGGGCAAACAGCAGTTGCAGGGCCATCATCTTCAGGAAGTTAAGGAAGAATTTATGGAAGGGCTGAAAGAAAAGCTGACCGAATTATTTGAAGCCCCCTACTTCAGGTCAAGCCTGGTAGAGGACAACTATAAATATTCGATCTATAAAACTTTATTTGGCAAGCAGTAGCAAGCATTGGGCTGAAAAGCTGCATTTAATCAAAGCCGCAAAACATCTTATTTTTCAACGTAACAGTTTGTTTTCAAAGCCGCTGCACAGGCCGCATAAACTTGTATTTGAATGCAATTTTCTATAAGTTTGCGGGCAATAAACATTTGAATATACAATGAGAGAGATTCAATTTAGAGAAGCTTTGCGTGAAGCCCTTAGCGAGGAAATGCGTAAGAACGAAAACGTATTCCTGATGGGTGAAGAAGTGGCACAATACAATGGTGCTTATAAAGTAAGCCAGGGCATGCTGGATGAGTTTGGCGACAAGCGCATCATTGACACTCCCATTGCCGAGCTGGGTTTTGCAGGTATCGGTATCGGTGCCGCAATGAACGGATTGGTCCCCATTGTAGAATTCATGACCTTCAACTTTTCACTGGTAGCGATCGACCAGATCATCAACGGAGCAGCCAAAATGCTGTCCATGAGCGGCGGGCAGTTTTCTGTGCCCATCGTTTTCCGCGGCCCTACCGGAAATGCCGGACAACTGGGCGCACAGCACTCCCAGAACTTTGAGAACTGGTATGCCAACTGTCCCGGCCTTAAGGTCGTCGTACCTTCAACACCGTACGAGGCCAAGGGACTGCTGAAGCAATCCATCCTTGACCCTGATCCGGTGATCTTCATGGAATCTGAAGTCATGTACGGAGATAAAGGCGAAGTGCCTGAAAGCGAATATTACATCCCCCTGGGTAAAGCAAATATCGTAAAAGAAGGGACAGATGTGACCCTGGTCACCTTTGGCAAGATGCTGACCAGGGTGGTGAACCCGGCAGTAGAACAACTGACCAAAGAAGGCATCAATGTAGAAGTGATCGACCTGCGTACCGTCCGTCCGATCGATTACGCAACCATCATTGCCTCGGTTAAAAAAACCAACAGACTGGTGGTTGTAGAAGAAGCATGGCCATTGGCTTCGCTGTCTTCAGAGATCGCATTCAATGTGCAGAAAAACGCCTTTGATTACCTGGATGCCCCGGTACTGCGCATTACCTGTGCAGATGTGCCGCTTCCTTATGCACCGACATTGATCGCGGCCAGCCTGCCCAATGCAGACAGGGTGGTAAAAGCAGTGAAAGAGGTCATGTATGTGGCCAAATAGGCGTACCGCAACTTCATAACAAATAAAGCAGATAAAAACCTCATTAAATATAATCCCGCAGGAAACGACCAGCGGGATTTTTTATTTAATTTTGGCACCACTGCATTAAAACAAGCATTGCATTTAAATAATCAAATAAGATTAAAATGAGCCACCACTCAATAATTGTCGCTGCGGAACTGGGCGTGGCGGAAAAGCAGGTCATCGCAACGATCGAACTGCTGGATGAAGGAGCCACTGTTCCATTTATTTCACGCTACCGTAAAGAAATGACCGGAAGCCTTGATGAAGTGCAGGTCGCCGCGGTCAGAGACAGGTTTTTTCAATTGCGTGAACTGGACAAACGGCGGGAGGCCATTCTAAAGGCATTGACGGCACTGGAAAAACTGACCCCGGAACTGGAAAGCAGGATCAATGCCGCTACAAGTATTGCGGTGATCGAAGACATTTACCTGCCTTACAAACCCAAGCGCAAGACACGTGCTTCCGAGGCACGAAAAAAAGGACTCGAGCCCCTGGCACTGTCCATTCTGGAACAGGGCCGGGAAGATCCTGAAACAGCCGCTGCTGCATTCATTAAAGAAGAACTCGGTGTAAATTCCGCAGAGGAAGCCCTTGCAGGAGCGCGGGACATCATTGCAGAGCTGGTCAATGAAAATGCAGCAGCAAGGACAAGCATGCGGCAATACTTCCAGCAGCATGCCGTTGTCAGATCATCCGTGATCAAGGGCAAAGAAGAAGAGGGAATAAAATACAAAGATTATTTTGACTGGTCGGAGCCATTGAAAGCCGTTCCGTCCCACCGGTTACTGGCTATGCGCAGAGGTGAAAATGAGGGCATCCTGAAACTGGAAGCCACACCCGCTGAAGAAGGCGCGCTGGAACTGCTGGAAAAGCAATTTATACAAAATAACAGTGCAGCCGCTGCACAGGTAAAGCTTGCCGTGCAAGACAGTTATAAGCGCTTGCTGGGGCCGGCCATGGAAACAGAAGCACGGAACCTTTCCAAAGAAAAGGCCGATGAAGAAGCCATCAGGGTCTTCGCTGAAAATGCACGTCAATTATTGCTGGCTGCACCGATGGGCGAAAAGAACGTACTGGCCATTGATCCCGGCTTCCGCACCGGCTGCAAGGTGGTATGCCTGGACAGACAGGGCAAGCTGCTGCAAAATACCACCATTTATCCCCATAATGGAGCTCGGAAAGCAGCAGAAGCAGCAGAGATCATCCGGAAACTATGTGCTGCCCATGAAATAGAAGCGGTAGCCATAGGAAACGGTACAGCAGGAAGAGAAACGGAAACCTTTGTGCGCGGCCTTGCTATTGAAGGAATATTTACCGTCATGGTCAACGAAAGCGGTGCCTCCATTTATTCAGCCTCAGATGTGGCCAGGGAAGAATTCCCTGACTATGACATCACCGTACGTGGTGCAGTCTCCATTGGAAGAAGGCTAATGGACCCGCTGGCTGAACTGGTAAAGATCGACCCCAAGTCCATTGGTGTCGGCCAGTACCAGCATGATGTGGACCAAAGCAAATTACAGACCTCGCTGGACGATACGGTGATGAGCTGTGTCAATGCCGTTGGTGTCGAGCTGAATACGGCCTCCAGGCAAGTGCTGGCCTATGTGTCCGGTCTTGGTCCCCAGCTGGCGCAGAACATCGTCAATTACCGCAATGAACACGGAGCCTTTAAGAACCGTGAGAGCCTTAGAAAAGTGCCGAGGCTTGGTGACAAGGCGTTTGAACAGGCAGCTGGCTTTTTGCGGATCAGGAACGCAGAACAGGTACTGGACTCCAGCGCGGTGCACCCTGAGCGGTATGCCCTGGTCAACAAAATGGCCAGGGACCTCAACTGCACCGTGGCGCACCTCATGCGTGACGCAGACCTGCGCGCGCAGATCAACCTGCCGCAATATGTCAATGAGGAGACCGGCCTCCCGACACTCAATGACATCCTGGACGAGCTGGCCAAACCGGGAAGAGATCCGCGCGAGCAGTTCGAAGTGTTCAGCTTTACAGATGGCGTAAATGAAGTTGCAGACCTGAAAGTAGGCATGAAACTGCCGGGGATCGTCACCAACATTACCAATTTCGGGGCATTTGTAGACATCGGCGTCCACCAGGACGGCCTGGTACATACCAGCCAGTTGTCAGACAGGTTTGTGGGCAATGCTGCCGAGGTGGTCAAAGTCCATCAAAAGGTTGAAGTAAGGGTAGTGGAAGTAGATGTCGAAAGAAAACGGATCTCCTTGTCTATGAAGCCGGAACAGGTATCAAAGCCCAAGCAGCAGGCCAAAAATCAGGAAGGCCGGTCAAAGAAGTTTGCGAAGCCAGCCGGCCAGCATTCAGATACACAACGTTCAGGGTTGCAGCATTCTGCTCAGAAACAGTGCAAGCCAAAGCAGGGGCAAAAGAATGGCAGAAAGGAAAAGCCGCTGCCGGACGGAGACTTGCAGGTCAAGCTGGCAGCGCTGAAGAATATGTTCAAATAAAAGGGAAAATAACCGTTCTCTTCGAAGACTGCGCCAGCTAAGGCCCTTCGGGCCAAACCTGTCAATGTCTTCTCTGAGAAGGTAATTTTCCTGGCAGCGCCGAAGGAGGTGGGCTGTTGTAAAGATTGTTTAGGAAAGGGAAAATAACCGTTCTCTTCGAAGAGTTAAAGCAATTTTAAGCTTTTCGATATAAAGTCAGCGAGATTTGTGATCGTTATTCCGCTATTTGCAGTATGATAAGTTTCGCTTTGCGGGGTAATGATGAAGCTAACCCTGGGCTGCAGGTCTGCTATACAGTTCAGGAATCCTTTGGATACCACAGGTGCATTCGATATTTTGATCTCTATGCAAGCTACCGGCGTAATGCCCTGAACCAGTAGCAGGTCACACTCCGCTCCGGCCTGTGTACGGTAGAAAAACAGGTCAAGATGATCAGGTTTAGCCTGAAAAACCTGTTCCACGACATAGCCCTCCCAGGAGCCGCCGGTACCCGGATGCCCCAGCAGGTCATCCAAACTGGCAATATTCAATAACCGGTGTAAAATTCCTGTATCGCGGATATAGGTCTTTGGCGATTTTACCAGTCTTTTCTTTGCATTCACAAACCAGGGCTGCAACCTTCTTACCATATAGCCTCCCTCCAGAAAATCCAGGTATTTCATTACTGTCGTAGCGCTCACGCCCAATGAACGGGCGAAAACTTCCGCATTTAACAGATTCCCGTTTGAATGGGCAAGCATGCTCCAAAAATTACGTAAAGTAACTGGCGATAATGTTACCCCAAAAAGAATGGCCAGATCCCGCTCCACGTAGCTTCTTATGAAATCATTGAGCCAGTCAATGGCATGAGCATCGGTGCCGGCCAGGAGTGCTTCAGGAAATCCGCCTCTAAACCAGTTTACCTTATAATCTATTGCCGCTGTCAGCTCTGTAATTCCGATCGGGGTCAGCTCTGTATAAGCAATGCGTCCTGCCAGGGATTCCGATACCCCTTTTACCAGGAGCGGAGAAGCGGAGCCCAGTAAAATAAACCGGCCTGCTTTGCGGTTTGCATCGATTAGTGGCCTGAGCGTAGCAAACAAAGCCGGCATCATCTGGATTTCATCTATAATAATGGTATGGTCTTCATATAGACTAAGATAGCTAAAGGGATCCTGCAGCTTATTTTGATCATTAGGATTTTCCATGTCCAAATACAAGCCATTTCTGTTCATTCCCAGACGCTTTGCAAGTGTCGTTTTGCCGACCTGGCGCGGTCCAAGTATAGCAATAGCCGGTGACCGCTCAAGCTTATTTAACAGCAATGCTTCCAGATTTCTCTTGATCATGCTGTAAAAATACGTAACAACCTAGTAAATCCAAACTTAAAGTTTGGATTTACTAGGTTGTTACAATTCAATCTGTCTTTTAATACTTTCCTCCAGGGAGATGAGCGTTTCCGTCCTCTGGATACCGTTCACAGCCTGGATCTCCTCATTGAGCACGTGGCGCAAGTGGCTGGTATCCCGGCATACGATCTTGGCAAACATGCTGTAAGCCCCGGTAGTATAATGTAGCTCGACCACCTCTTTGATCTTGCTGAGCTGTGCAACCGCGTCTTTGTACTGAATGCCCTTCTCCAGGTAGATCCCGAGAAAGGCAGTGATGTCATAACCCGCCTTTTGCGTATCAATGATCAGGTGCGAGCCCCGGATGATGCCCATTTCGTGCAGTTTTTTCATGCGCACATGAATAGTGCCGCCCGAAACGATCAGATCCTTGGCAATTTCCGTATAAGGTTTAGTCGCATCCTGCATGAGCTGCTTCAAGATATCAATATCCAGGTTATCAATTTCTAAATTTTGGCTTTCTTTTTTCAGCATCGTTTTAACATTTGGTAACGTTATTCAAATTTAATTAAAGATTTTGCAAAAATAAAATTAATTGTTTAGAATATTTGCAACATATCAAAGATGTGCTTACATTTGTATCAAGCAAGTCAGAAAAAATAGTTCTTTAAAGCTTGTTTATACTCTGTAGGGTGGTGAAACTGGCAGACACACCTCCTTGTCTCGGTGGTGGAGAAAATGGAAAACCCGTAAGGGCTAACTACTCCTTGAAGGTTCGACTCCTTCTCCTACAGCAATAAGTAGTATTGACTACCTGAATTTACTACTTGGAATACGTACTTTATATCATGTTGGGTGGTGAAATTGGCAGACACGCCTTCTTGTCTCGGTGGTGGGGATTAATGGATAAACGCAGTTTATGGGTTGACCACAAATTAATTTTTGAACTGTAGCTAACTACCCCTTGAAGGTTCGACTCCTTCCCCAACAGCCAGTTTTTTTATGAATAATAAGTTAGTTAAAATCGAGTACCCCGGATAGGGTACTCTTTTTTTTTGACTGTAAATGTCAGCTTGCAGATCCCAGGTCAGAACGTAATATTGTCCAGTTTAATAGTAATAACGTCTATTTGAACATTTCCAATACTTTGCGATAATTGAAAAAAAACGGTTTGCAGAAGTAAAGCCATCAATAGATGCTTTAATGATACTGTTCGGCCATCAAAAACCAAATAAACCATAAATAACGATTTTATCCATTTATTATGTTTCAAAAGCCATGTTTGCCCATAAAGGACTCCACTAAAAGAACTTCCCGGACATTTAAGAGATCATTTGTGACCTTGTCAATTATCGCCATTATGCCAGCGGTCCATGCGCAGCGCATAATAAAGATCGACGCGAAGGACAAAGGGCGGATATTTGAGGGGATCGGTGCGGTAAGTGCCGGCGCTTCAACCCGAAATACGGTCGATTACCCTGCAAAACAGCGTTCGCAGATTCTCGATTTTTTGTTCAAGCCGAAATTCGGAGCAGGCTTTCAACACTTGAAAGTAGAAATTGGTAGCGGGGAAAATTCGACCTGCGGCAGTGAGCCCTCTCATGCGGTCACTGAAGAAGAACTTAAAAATCCGATTGCCAGGGGATATGAGTTCTGGCTAATGTCAGAAGCACGCAAAAGAAATCCAAAGATCATTCTTGATTGTTTACCTTGGGCGTACCCAAAATGGGTAGGGACCCGTTTTTCACAATCTTCAGCTGACTGGACAGTATCGTTCCTGGAACTTGCAAAAAAGAAATATAACCTCGATATCGATTGGATATCGGCGGCTCAAAATGAAATGGGCACAGACCTGAACTGGGTAGCAAATACCTTGCGCCCTACTTTGAATGCCCGTGGATTTTCAAACGTTAAACTACAGGCACCCGATGATGACAGTGAGTTCTGGCAGGTATTCGACAAATTGGAAAAAGACCCGAAACTGGACAAGGTGATCGATGCCGTCGGCTACCATTATGTAGATGGCCGCGAACCATGGGAAATAGATCAGACAACGAGTCACCGCGCAACAAAAAAAGCAAAAGAGTCCGGAAAACCATTGTGGGCAAGTGAAGAGTGGAGCCAATCAGGCGAAGAATGGGGCGGAAAAGGTGCGTTATATCTGGCTCGTTTAATGAATAAATTATATGCGTTAGACAGGGTGACCAAGTTTGAGATCTGGTGCCCCGTGGACGGTATATATAACCAGGTCATTTGGGCTAACACCGGTGCCCTGCAGGCAGACTCTCCCTGGAGCGGGCATTATACTATCTGGCCATCGGTATGGGCGATCGCCCACACCACCCAGTTTGCCGAACCCGGCTGGGTTTATATGGATGAAGCTTGCGGGCAGCTCGACGATGATACCTGGCGCGGCAGCCATGTAGGGCTCAGGGACCCGAAGACCGGCGACTGGTCCGTCATCGTTGTTACGGGCGACAAGCGTAAAATTAAGATCGCCATAGGAGAGGGATTAAAAAAAGGCAAACTGCACCTGTGGAAATCGAATGCAAAGGAACAATTCATCATGCAAAAAGCTCCCAGGATCGTTAACAACACCGTACAGTTCGATGCGGAGCCAGATGCGATATACACCATAACCAGCACAGCAGGACAGCAAAAAGGATCGGCGGGCCCTATACCGGCACCTAAACCATTCCCCGTTCGTTACTCCGATGATTTTGAAAATTACGAAGAACATGAAACGGCAAAATATCTGTCAGATCAGAAAGGCACATTTGAAATATACAATTATCCCACAGGCGGGAAATGCTTAGTTCAGGCAGTTCCTGCACAAGGTATAATGTGGTACGATAACTGGCTGCTAAAGCCCCATTCGCTGATCGGTGACCTGAACTGGCAAGATTACGCGGTGCAGATCGACGTACAATTGTCAGGCGGTGATGCAGAGATCGGCGGCCGTTATGCCCACCGGGATAAGCTTGGCTACCGTTTGATCTTAACGCAGGAAGGCCGCTGGCAATTGAACTGGCAATATACAGCCCTCGCATCAGGACAGATATGGGGCTTTGATCCGATGTCCTGGCATAAACTTCGCCTGGAAATGAAAGGCACTCAGATAAAAGGCTATATAGACGGCAAAGAAGTGGCAGACGTCCAGGCAGCCAGCGTAAGCAAGGGAATGGCCAATATTGCAAGCACCTATGACCGTAACTTTTTTGACAATCTGTCAATAGAACCGCTAAATTAATTAGGGTAATTCGTCATAAAGAGGGTGTCCGAAAAGTACGGACGCCCTTTTGTTTTACTGATAATTTTAAAACGTTAGTTTATTGTCATTGTGCGCCAACTCAGATCCTGTCCTGTACCCGGGCAGATTAAATTGAATTTCACTCCGTTTAGTTTAACCTGATGTAGTGTTAAAGTCATTTAAGGAATAAAGCGTTTAGCAAAATAGAATTATGGATTATATTAGTTGAACCATTGCAATCAAAGTATTTAATGACGAGTTACAAAAAGGATGGATTTAACGGGCAGCGGGCAATCGTATTGCCGAAATCAATTATTCATAAGTTTTGTTTATTCAATCAGATCATCAATAAAACCTACCTTACAGATATCGGCTATTATCCGAAAGCCAGACTTCATTATCGGGTACGGCCAATTGGTTGCGAGCAAAATATATTGATATACTGCATAGAAGGATTCGGTAGCGTTACCGTCAACTCCAGCACTTTCGATATAGCACCCGGCGATTTTTTTGTAATTCCGGCACACCTGCCCCACCGTTACAAAAGCGACGAGAAATCGCCATGGACCATATACTGGTGTCACTTTAAAGGCGAGCAATCTGACGCCATAGTTCAAGCGATCATAAGGAAGGCCTCAACCTTTAAATCAAAAATAGAATTTTCAGGAGAGCGGATCAACCTGTTCAACAAGCTATATACAAACCTTGAAAAAGGTTATAGCCAGGAAAATCTGGTGTTTGTGAACCTTTTATTTCTTCAGTTCTTGTCGACGTTCCTATATAGTGACAGGTCCGCTGCGGGTTTAAAGAATAGTACCGATGACCTGTTAGAACGCTCCATCCTGTACATGCAGGAGAATATTGATCAAAACTTGAACCTGGCCAATCTTGCCGGGCACATCAATTATTCCCCCAGTCATTACAGCTACAGATTCAGGAATAAGATGGGATTTTCACCTATTGGGTACTTTAATCAATTAAAAATTCAGAAAGCCTGCCAATATCTTCAGTTCACTGATCTGCGGGTCAACGAAATATCCAATAAAGTGGGGATAAGTGATGCCTATTATTTCACCAGATTATTTAAAAAGACCATGGGCTTTTCGCCTAAACAGTACAGAGATCAATTAAATCAATGATCGAGTTCAATAACCCCATGTCCATTTTCTCACACCTACTTCCGCAGCATTCAGGTCCAGGTCCGTACTGGCATTGGCGGAATAGTAGAGCGGCCAGACCGTTTCGCAGCCGCCAGAGCAGGAAGGGGCGCCAGCGGCATCATTGGAAAAAAAGTAAAGCGTGCGCCCGGCGCTGTCAGTGAGGACAGTTCCAAACTCGGTATTGGTAGCAAGCTGGATGCCCATTTTTTCTTCTCGTTCTTCGGGAACAGATTTGTCCTTTTTACAGGAAGCAAGGTTTAGGAGCCCCAGACACAGCAGGGGAAACAGTGTTTTTTTCAGGTAAATCATCATAAGATCGGTTTAAAATTTAAAGTTTACAAGCTTAAGTCCATCGGTACAGGCGTTACAGGCTCAAGGATTACAGGGTCTGTGATCACATGAGCCACAGGTGTACAATCTAACAGGTAGTACGGCAAAGCGGCCAAAAAGGTTGCCGCCCTCAGGACAATACACATTGAAGCGTGCCAATTCATTAGTGCTCAATTAATGCATCAGTAATCCAAATCTCATAATTATTGTTTTAACACAGTTTTATAACGGCTTCATAACGGGTTTGACTCGGCTAAAGAAATTTTATTGGAGTAATGCAGGAAAAATAAAAACATTTTATAGAAATTATTATTACATTAGCACTAAGATATATTTACATAAGATGGCCAGAATGAAAAATGGGCCGTATGGCCCGATCGTTGGAAAAATAGGAAATACCGTGGGATACATCAGGCTGGGTCAGCCGGTGATACGCATGGTCAAACATGCGACCAACAAACCGCCTACAGAAGCACAGCTTGCAGCACGCGCAAGGTTTAAGCTGGTTTCCGGCTTCATCAGCCTGGTCAATGTATTTACCAATGTGGGCTTTAAGCCCAAAGCAAAAACGACCATTGGAAAGACCGCGCAGAATATGGCGGTGTCTGCAAACCTCAACACCGCAGTCACAGGAAACTATCCAGATTATGCCCTGGATTACAGCAAGGTCGTGCTGAGCGAAGGCAAGCTGCCGTTTCCCAAAGATTGCAGCGTACAATTTACCGGTACTGCATTGAAGTTTACCTGGGACAGCAGCAAGATACTGGGTTTTCCAAGGTCACTGGACCAGGTCATGATGCTGGCTTACTTTCCTGAAACAAAGAAGGTGCGCATGCTGCCCGGCGGTGCGGGAAGAAATGCTGGTGAGGATGTACTGGATCTTGAATTTGAGACCGTCCGGCCCAGGACAGAGACCTATCTGGAGGCCTATATGGGATTTATTTCCAATGACAGGGAAGAGGTTTCAGACAGTTTGTACATGGGCAGGATCATGCTGGATGAAGCCTGAGATTTTTTTTGTACTTTCATGGTCATTATGAGCACCACCAGGAGAAAATTTATCGGTACCGCCGCTGCGCTTGCCGCGGGTACTGCGGCATCTGCTGCCACACCTTTCAATCGTATGGAAAAGAACTACCCAATATCGCACCATGTGCTGTTCTGGTTGAAAAACCCGGACTCCAAAGAAGACCGCGACAAGCTGATCGCGGGGCTGAAAAAACTCATTAAGATCGAGACCATCCGTGAACTGCATGTCGGTGTACCGGCTGCTACCGAGGAAAGGGGAGTGGTAGACAACAGCTGGAGCGTGTCCGAGCTGATGTTTTTCAGTGACCTGGCCGGGCAGAAGACCTATCAGGACCATCCGCTGCACCAGGCTTTCATCAAAGAATGCAGCCCGCTTTGGGAGAAAGTGATCGTATATGATGCGGAGGCGGTTTAGCAGAACGGTTCAAATAAGGACTTGATGAGTTCCGCTTTTGATGACAATTTTGTTAACAGGTTTGCATGAAAGGCCAATTGTGGAGGCAGCGCAATCATGCTGCAAGACAATAGGAAGAATGGAAATAATCTATAATGAATTTAAATATCAATTAACAAGCGGGATTTTGACGGGAACCTCCGTAATTCCTTAGCTTTGAAATAAAAAAATTATGTATCAGATCTTAAAAAGCGCACATTCAGGCTGGCGCTACATTGTGTTGATTTTGCTGGTGCTGGCTTTTGTGCAGGCCCTGGCAGGATGGCTCGGCAGGAAACCCTATACTGAAGGCAACAGGAAGCTGAATGTTTTTGCATTGGTTTCTGCACATATCCAGTTGGTTTTCGGGCTGCTGCTGTATTTTATCGGGGAGTGGTTCAAGGCAGACAGCTCGGCGGCGCTGGGACGCTACTGGAAAATGGAGCACATCGGCATGATGGTGTTTGCCATTATACTCATTACAGTGGGTAATGCCCGGTCCAAACGTGCCGGGGAGCCGGTGGCCAAGCACCGTACCATTGCCCTGTATTTCGGTCTGGCACTGATCATGATCATTGCCGCGATCATTGCAATGACCAAAGCGGACCCGACAAGAACCTTCTTTGGCGTTTCATAAATTTTTCAATTTAATTTTGCTTTGTAGGATTTATTTATATTTTTGTGACGCATGATTAACAATAAAAATACCTGGCAATGGCGCAGCACTTCTGAAAAGAGTCTTGTCGCAGCTTGGTGTACCTTATAGTTGTCAACCTAAACCAACCACATTGAGAACCCGACGTAGACCACACGCCGGGTTCTTGTTTTTTGTGCCCGGCAGTCAGGAGTGCAAGGGGCGGTTGGCGGCGGGAAAGGAGGGCCCGGAAGCGGTTACAGCAGGAAGGGAGGGTGCGGGAAGGAAAGTTACAGCAGAACGAAGGGTGCAGCAGGAAAGGAAGGGTGCAGCAGGAAAGGAAGGGAGACGGGGCAGCAATAAAAGAAGACAGGGAAGCAGTAAAAATTGAAGAACAGAGAATCAAGAACAATGATAAGACCATGAACAATTATACCATCAAGACGACCTATAAAAAACGGCTGGCAGATACGACAACGCCGGTCAGCATCTATCTGCGGCTGAGGGATGTGTTTCCCAATACGATCCTGCTGGAAAGTTCTGACTACCACAGCAGGGAAAACTCCGTCAGCTATGTCTGTGCCGAACCGGTGGCCGGTATCCTGCTTCAGAACGGGGTATTGTCGGCTTACTTCCCGGACGGGCAGCGGGAAGAAAAGACAGGTTTCAAGCTGACCAGCGAGATCGATGCTTTCAAAGCCCGTTTTATACCTGATATTGTGGAAGATAAAAGGTACATTCCCAGCGGATTGTTCGGTTATTTTACCTGGAATGCGGTGCAGCATTTTGAAGACATTGTGTTTTCTGCGGTTACTCCGGCAGGGGAAGAGATCCCGGCAATGCAATACCATATTTACCGTTACATCATCGCCATAGACCATTTCAGGAATGAGGTGACCTTGTTCAAGAACACGTTCAACGGGGATGCGGACCAGGAGCTGGAGAAGATCGAATACCTGATCCAGAATAAGAATTTTCCGGAATACAGCTTCAGGCCGTCCGGGGAGGAGAGCTCCAACCTGAGTGATGCCGGGTTCATGGAGATGGTAGAAAAGCTGAAAAAACACATCCTGCGGGGGGATGTATTCCAGATCGTACCCTCCAGGGCCTATAAGCAGGCTTTCCTGGGGGATGAATTCAATGTTTACCGCTGCCTGAGGTCGATCAACCCTTCGCCTTATCTTTTTTATTTTGATTATGGCAGCTTCAAATTGTTTGGTTCTTCTCCTGAGGCCCAGATCACGATCAGGAACAAGGAAGCGAGCATTTTTCCGATCGCGGGTACTTTCAAGCGTACCGGCAATGATGAGGAAGATGCCGAGCAGGCCCGCAGGCTGGAACAGGACCCTAAGGAGAGTGCGGAGCATGTGATGCTGGTCGATCTGGCGAGGAACGACCTGAGCAGGCATTGCAGCCAGGTCCAGGTGAAGTCTTTTAAAGAGGTGCAGTATTATTCGCACCTGATCCACCTGGTGTCCAAGGTGAGCGGAAGACTACAGGACGGGGTTTCTGCCTTTAAGGTCGTGGCCGATACCTATCCTGCGGGTACCCTGAGCGGGGCGCCGAAATACCGCGCCATGCAGCTGATCGACGAATATGAGGGGCTGGGCAGGAATTTTTATGCGGGTGCACTGGGCTATATGGGCTTCAATGATGAGTTCAACCATTGCATCATGATCCGCACCTTTATGAGCAGGAACAACGCGCTGCACTACCGTGCAGGGGCGGGTATTGTAGCCGATTCGGTTCCGGTAAATGAACTGAACGAAGTAAACAACAAGATCGCCGCGCTGCGCAGGGCAATTGAAATGGCCGCACAGCTATAAGGGCAACAGGATAATTAATAAGATGAAAAGCGAGAACAGCATGCCAGAAAACGGCATATCAAAGAAAATACTGGTCATAGACAATTATGACTCTTTTACGTACAACCTGGTGCACCTGGTCCATGAACTGGACAGGGATGTGGAGGTCTGGAGAAATGATAAATTTGAACTGGCCGATGTGGAACAGTTTGACAAGATCTTGTTGTCTCCCGGTCCGGGCATTCCGGAAGAGGCGGGACTGCTGCTGGAGGTGATCCGTACTTATGCGCCCACCAAAAGCATTCTGGGGGTTTGCCTGGGGCAGCAGGCGATCGCGGAGGCTTTCGGCGGCAGCTTATTGAACCTGGGCAGGCCCATGCACGGCATTGCCACCCCGATTGATGTGCTGGACAGGGAGGAACTGATCTTCAGGGACTGTCCTGAGGTGTTCAAAGTGGGCCGTTACCATTCCTGGGTGGTAAGTAACCAGGGCTTGCCGGACTGCTTTACGGTGACGGCTACGGACAATACCCGTGAGATCATGGCGTTGCGCCACAATGAATTTGATGTCAGGGGGGTACAGTTCCATCCGGAGAGTGTCCTGACAGAGCATGGCAAACAGATGATGAAAAACTGGCTGGAAAATTAACTATGAATATTTTAGATAGGATCGTCCTCCGCAAACGTGAGGAAGTGGCGTTGGCCAGGCAGGCCGTTGCGGTCGCTGAACTGGAGTCCCGGCCGTATTTTGAGCGGCAACCGCTGTCTTTCAGGGAGTTTTTGCTGCATCCGGAACGGACAGGGATCATTGCCGAGTTTAAAAGAAGGTCGCCTTCCAAAGGGCTGATCAACGGTACGGCTACGGTAGCCGAAGTGACCGGTGCTTATGCTGCTGCGGGGGCTTCTGCTCTTTCTGTGCTGACGGATACTGATTTTTTTGGCGGTTATCCTGCGGATCTGCAGGAAGCCAGGGCGGCCAATGCCGTTCCGGTATTGCGCAAGGATTTTATGATCGATGAATACCAGGTGCTGGAGGCAAAGGCATGGGGAGCGGATATCATTCTGCTGATCGCTGCCATCCTCAGTCCAGGGCAGATTGCTGATCTGGCGGCGCTGGCCAAAGGCCTGGGGCTGAATGTGCTGCTGGAAGTCCATAACCTGGAGGAACTGGAACGCAGCATTTGCAAGGACCTGGATGCCATCGGGGTGAACAACCGCAACCTGGCAGATTTCTCGGTCAATATCCAGACTTCTTTTGATCTGGCAGACCGGATCCCTTCAGATTTTATGAAGATCTCTGAGAGTGCGATCAGTGCTGCTTCGACCATCCGCGAGCTGAAAGCAGCGGGCTTCAATGGCTTCCTGATCGGTGAGAATTTTATGAAGACGGAAGATCCCGGAACGGCGATGCGCAGTTTTGTCAGCGAACTGATCTCGGTATAACTTTTGTATCTTTGTCTTTTACATGGGACGACAGAAATTTTATGATACTGCGCTGAAGCAGGAACGGGCCGTGCTGGTCGGGGTGATCAGGCCGGGGGAAAGACCGGAAGAGACCCGCGAATACCTGGATGAGCTTGCCTTCCTGGTGGATACTGCCGGAGGGCTCGTGGAGCAGGAGTTTACGCAGCGCATGCTGAAGCCCGACCGTGCGACTTTTGTCGGAACGGGAAAACTGGAGGAGATCCAGGCTTATGTCAGGGCTGAAGAGATCGATATGGTGGTTTTTGACGATGAGCTTTCGCCTTCCCAGCTGCGGAACATTGAGCGCGAGCTCCAGGTCAAGATCCTGGACAGGAGCAACCTGATCCTGGATATTTTTGCGGGCAGGGCGCAGACTGCCCAGGCCAAGACCCAGGTGGAGCTGGCCCAGCTGCAATATCTGTTGCCCAGGCTGACCCGTTTGTGGACTCACCTGGAGCGCCAGAAGGGGGGTATCGGCATGCGCGGGCCTGGTGAGACCCAGATCGAAAGTGACCGGCGGATGATCCTGGAAAAGATCTCTTTGCTGAAATCACGCCTGAAGCAGATCGATAAGCAGAACGAGACCCAGCGCAAGAACCGCGGGCAATTGATCAGGGTGGCGCTGGTGGGCTATACCAATGTGGGCAAATCGACGATCATGAACATGCTGTCCAAATCGGATGTTTTTGCAGAGAACAAGCTGTTTGCTACGCTGGATACGACGGTGCGCAAGGTGGTGATCGACAACCTGCCTTTCCTTTTATCGGATACGGTTGGGTTCATCCGCAAGCTGCCGCACCACCTGGTGGAGTGTTTCAAGTCCACCCTTGATGAGGTGCGTGAGGCAGATGTCCTGATCCATGTGGTCGATGTCTCGCATCCCAGCTTCGAGGACCAGATCCATGTCGTGAACGAAACGCTCAAGGACCTGGGTGCCAGGGACAAGGATACGATCATGGTATTCAATAAGATCGATGCTTATGTCAGCCCTGAGCCGGATCATGAAGATGAGGAGCGGGTGGTGCTGACGCTGGATGATTTCAGGAAGAGCTGGATGGGGCAGCACAATGCGCCGGCCATCTTTATATCGGCGCTGCACAAGGAAAATTTAGAGGAATTCAAGCAATTGTTATACGACAAGGTGGTGGCGCTGCACACTGCCCGTTATCCTTATGATAAGCTGTTGTATTGATTGAGAAAGAAAGAGGAACACAATGGAAAGTAAACGTCAACAGAAATTTGCCGGATTGTTACAGGAAGAGCTGGCTGCGATATTCCAGCGCGAGGGTTCGGCATACCTGCCCAATACTTTGGTAACGATCACGAAAGTGCGGGTGTCTCCTGATCTGGCGGTGGCCAAGGTTTACCTGAGTTTTTTAAATACCAGCAATACTGCTTTGTCTGTTGCTGAAGTGAACGCTCATGCGGGTGAGATCAGGTATAAGCTGGGCGGGCGCATCCGACACCAGGCGAGGGTCATCCCCACCCTGACGTTCTTTGTGGATGATACCAACGAGTATGTGGAGCATATGGACAAGTTGTTTGACAAGATCTCCAGGGAACGCAAGGATGCAGAGGATAAGGCGGGCTGATCGCCCGCTGCTTTAAAAATAAATTATGGCCAGGTTACTGCTTTTCTTTTTGCTGGTAATGACCGGCCTTTCGGCAGGGGCACAGCAGCCGGAGCTGGAGGGCGGCCTGGAAAAGTTCATCCTCGCCAATAAAGTATATCCTTTGTATTCCCTGCAAAACTGTATTGACGGTACGGTCACGATCGGCTTTAAGCTGAACAGCCGGGGCGAGGTCTATACTTCAGAAGTCAGAAAAGGGGTGGGTACAGACCTCGATGATGAAGCGCTTCGGCTGATCAGGATGAGCAGCGGGAAATGGACGGTCCCTGCTGGTTATGATACCACATTTGTGCTGATCGTTCCGGTCAGTTTCAGCCTGTCCGGCTATGATTGTACGGGCAAAAGCGATGCAGAGAAAGCGGCTGCGGTCAGGGCTTATCAGGTCAATGCCGGACTGACCAATGTGGTCCTGAACTTTTACAGGAACAAAGCGGCGGGTAAGGCTGGTAAGGAAAAAGACGAGGAGAACAGGATCATTGCATTGAAGAACAGCCTGGGCTACAATGAGGAATATCTTAAAAACAGGATCGGGGAAGGGAAAAAGAAGCTGGAGCAGAAGGACAGGCAGGGGGCTTGCGAGGATTTTCTGTTTGTCAAATATATGGGTTCTGACCTGGCGGACGAGCTGTTGTCCAGGTATTGCAATTAAACTACAATACTGATGGCATCGGGAATGATGCTGGCTTCCAGACTGTTTACTTTTCCCAGGTATTCCCCGTCTACCTGGAAATGCGCTTTATGCCTGGTCTTGATGTGCAGGCTGCTGGTCTGAAAAAGCTGGATGTTTTGGGGGTTGAGTGCCATTTTGGTGAACCGGAGCTTTAAGATCTCCAGGAACGAATAGGTCTTGACCAGGATGATCTCAAATACATCGTCGTCTAGTTTGCCTTCCGGGTTGATCTTCAGGCCGGTACCGTACATGGTGGCATTGGCGACCACGACCATCGCGGCTTCAGACCGGATGGTTTCTTCTTTAATCTTAAATGTTACGGTCATTTTGTGGTGGTTCCACAGGGCTTTCCATGCTGCTTTGGCATAGCCCCACATGCCCCGTTGTGGCAGGTCATCAAATTTTTTGACCAGGTAGGCATTGAAGCCGATATCGGCAAGGTGTATGCAGAGCTCGTCATTGACCTTGACCGCATGGATCTTCCTGGGTGTGCCGCTGATGGCTGTGGCGAGTGCTTCATGGAGCGCCAGGGGGATTCCCAGTTCTTTGGCCATGCCATTGGCCGATCCTGCAGGGATGATCCCGACCGGCGTTTCGCTCTGCAGCAGGCATTCGGCGACAAGTTTCAGGGTGCCGTCCCCGCCTACAGCAATGACCCGGTCTGCATGGGCCGCGCGGATCACTTTCTTCAGGGATTCCAGGTCGCAGTTTTTTGGCAGTTCATGTATCTGAACAGTGTGGTCAGCTGTTTTTTCGTCAAAATACCTGGCAATCAGGTCGCTGTAGTTTAATCCTTCATTTCCCGACCCGGTGTTGACTATAAAAAGCAGTTTCACGTGATTTGTATTTGATTTGTTACTGGCTCAAACAACTGTAGGAGAACTTCTGTTTTAAGAGGAATGGATAAATCTGTAACGGTAAAAGTTTATCATGGGTATGGGCATACGCATAATCTTGTGGTGTATGGTCATGTGTTCAAGTATAAGGCCAGGACCAGGCAGTCTTTCAGTAATAACCTCTTTGTCAATATCGTCCATCTGCTGAAACTGTTTTTTTTAAAGCCTTATCCTTTTGTGGGGGTCCGGCTCACTTTTGGGCAGCAGGAAGTGTACCGTAAAACAGAATATGACGGCTTTTTTAAATTTGAATGGGCGGCTTATGACAATGTAAGTGCCGGCTGGCATGGGGTAAAGGTGGAGGCCCTGGATGGCAAGGGTGCTGTGCTGGCAGTGGGGCAGGGTCAGATCTTCGTGCCCCACATTACCCAGTATGCTTTTATCTCTGATATTGACGATACCATCATGGTCTCGCATTCCGCGACGGTGGGCAGGAGGCTGCGGGAGCTGTTCATCAGAAATCCAAGGACCAGGAAGACTTTTAAGGATACCTATACGCATTATAATCTGCTGGCTTTCGCTCATACGAAAACGGATCAGCCCAATCCTTTCTTTTATGTGTCCAGCAGCGAGTGGAACCTGTATGATTACCTGGTGGAAACCTTTCGGTACAATAAGCTGCCGGAGGGTACTTTTTTGCTGAACCAGATCAAGCGCTGGAAGGATCTGCTGAAGACCGGAAAGACCGGGCATGAGGGCAAGCTGATCAGGGTCATGCGTATCCTGGATGCTTTCCCCAACCAGAAGTTTGTTTTTTTTGGTGACAATTCGCAGCGGGATCCTGCTATTTATACCGCGATCGCCGAGAAGTATCCGCAGAACATTGCTGCGGTGTATATCAGGAATGTCCGGGATGACCGGAGGGATGCTGCCCTGGAATTCCTGGACAGGATCAGCGCCAGGGGAGTGAAGACCTGCTTGTTTGCGAGCAGTGCAGAGGCCATTGCCCATTCCAGAAGAACGGGGCTGATCACGGATCTTCAGGCGGCTGACGGGGTCCCGGAGACCTTAGCTGATGGTTTTCCCGAAGGGTGAAAAGGCGAGGTTCATCAGCTTGAAGTGCTGCCTGCCAAACGGGATGCCGACTATGGTGATGCAGAGCAGGATGCCGAAGAACAGGTGTGTCAGTACGATCCAGAAGCCGCCGAATACCAGCCAGATGAGGTTCATGATCGTGGACAGGCAGCCGGTGTTGGAGGAGGTGTCCCTGATCTTGACCCCAAAGGGTGCAAGGCCTACGACCGCGAATTTGAAGCATTGCAGGCCAAAGGGTATGCCTACGATGGTCAGGCACAGGATGAGCCCTCCGAAGAGGTATTCAAAGAAAATGACCAGTCCGCCGAACAGGATCCAGATGATGTTGCCGATGAGATTCATTGCTGCCTTTTTAACTGAGATCAAGTATACGCCTAATTAGTTACATGTCCGGTATTGTTTTTATACTTGTAAATGATTTTCAGATTGCCAGATGATGCGCTTGTTTTCCCTGATCCGGCACTGGCTGAACCAGATGGCTTGCTGGCGATCGGGGGTGACCTGAGTGCCGGACGGTTGCTGCTGGCTTATGAGAACGGCATCTTTCCCTGGTTCAGTGCCGGTGATCCGGTCTGCTGGTATGCGCCGCATGAGCGCTGTGTGCTGTTCCCGGACAAGGTTAAAGTAAGCAGAAGCATGGATAAGGTTCTCCGGTCGGGTGTATTTGAAATAACCTGGAACAAGGCTTTTCCGCAGGTGGTTGCCGGTTGTGCCGGTATTGCGCGGAAGGACGGGGCCGGGACCTGGATCACGGATGACATGCAGCAGGCTTATACCGTGCTCTATGAGCTGGGCCATGCGGGCAGCGTGGAGGTCTGGCTGGAGGGGCAGCTGGCCGGGGGCTTGTACGGGGTGCTGATGGGCCGGGTGTTCTGTGGGGAAAGTATGTTCAGCCGGGCGAGCAATGCTTCCAAGGCGGCTTTGATCTGGCTGTGCCGGACGGGCTGGTTTAGGCTGATCGATTGCCAGCTGCCAAATGACCACCTGATGAGCCTTGGTGCGGAGATGATCGGCAGCAGGGAATTCCTTGCGGTTCTAAAGACTTAGCTCAGGATTTCCCGAGACTTAGCTCAGGATTTCCCGGATATCTTCCCTGCTCAGCGATTTAAAGAAGCTCTCTTCGGTGGTGATGAGCGAGCTGGCCAGCCTTTTCTTACGGTTTTGCAGCGCGAGGATCTTTTCTTCAACGGTGTCTTTGCTGATGAATTTATAGATGAACACTTTTTTGTCCTGACCGATCCTGTGCGAACGGTCTATGGCCTGCTGTTCTACCGCGGGGTTCCACCAGGGATCCAGGATGAAGACATAGTCTGCCTGGGTCAGGTTGAGTCCTACACCGCCTGCCTTGATGGAGATCAGGAAGACTTTCAGATCTTCGTTCTGCTGGAAATCTGCCACGATCCCGCCCCTGTCCCGGGTCGCGCCGTCCAGGTAGGCAAAGGGGATCTGCTCTTTTTCAAAATAGGTCTTAAAGATATTGAGGTGCTTGACAAATTGTGAAAAGACCAGGACTTTATGGCCGCCTTTCAGTACGTTGTCAAGCGTGTGTATCACATTTTCAAATTTTCCGGAATCTGAACGGTAGTCTTCGTCGATCATTACGGGATGGTTGGCCAGCTGCCGGAGCAGGGTCAGCCCCTGCAGCAGCTGCACCTGCTTGCCGGCATAGGTGCCCTCGTCCATGCTGCTGAGCAGGTCGTTGCGGTAGGCAGATTTGGTTTTTTCATAATAGCTGGCCTGGTCTTCGCTCATGTTGCAGTAAAAGATCTGCTCTGTTTTCGGCGGAAGCTCGGCGGCGACCTGTTCCTTGGTGCGCCGGAGCACAAAGGGCTTGATGATGGCTTGCAGCTTGCGGGCTTTTTCTTCGTCCTTGCGTTTTTCTATGGCTTGTACATATTCTTCATTGAAAAAGGCCTGGGTCCCCAGCAGGCCCGGGTTCAGGAAGGTCAGCTGTGTCCATAGGTCGCTCACGGAGTTTTCTACCGGGGTGCCGCTCAGGATGAGCTTGTACTTCGATTTCAGCGATCTTACTGCCTTGAAGGATTTCGAGGCAGGGTTTTTAATGTTCTGGCTTTCATCCAGTATGATGTAGCTGAAATAGAAGTCCTTGAGCAGGTCTATGTCTACCCGGGTAATGCCGTAGGTGGTGATCACGATGTCGTAGCCGCTGAAGATGCTGAGGTCTTTGTCCCTGGAGGTACCCGTATGGGCATGGATCTTCAGGCCTGGGGTAAATTTACGGGCTTCGTTGAGCCAGTTGTAGATCAGCGAGGTGGGCATGATGATCAGCGACGTAGGGCAGGTGCCGCTGTGTGCATGCTCTTCTTTGAGCTTTTGCAGCATGGCCAGGGTCTGGATGGTTTTTCCAAGGCCCATGTCATCGGCCAGGCAGCCCCCGAAATGGTATTCCCTGAGAAAGCTGAACCAGTTATAGCCGGCCTTTTGGTAGCTTCTGAGGTCTCCTTTAAAGTGAGCGGGCATCTTTACGTCTGCAATGTTTTCAAAGTCATTGAGCCGTTCCAGCTTGCGGCTCAGGGTGATGTTGGCGATGCCGTCTTCGGCGAGTTCGTTGATCAGCCCGATATGGTGTTTTTTCAGCTTCAGGTTCTTGCTGCCGTCGGAAAGGCTGAAAATGCTGCCGTATTTGCTGAACCATTTTTCTGGTATGATGGCGATGCTGCCGTCGGGCAGTGTAAATTCCCGCTTTTTGTGCAGGATATGCTGTTTGAGTGAGATGAACGGGACTGCATGCGGCCCAAAATAAACGATAGCATGGATGTCAAACCAGTCGTTTTCTTCCTTGACTTCAAAATCGATCTTATTTGCGGCTAGCAGGAATCTTTTATTGCCGGCATAGGGCTCAATTTCAAATCCATATTCGTGAAGGCGCCCGATGTGCTCACTTACCCAGTTGATGATGGCATAGGACTGGTCTTCTTCTTTGTCGGGTTGTACTTCAAGATGGTGAAAAAGGGCGCTGGTCTTTTTCAGTCCCATGGAGAGCAGCTGGCTGAACTTTTGCTTTTCCAGTGCGATGTCTCTTTTAACGCGGTAAAAGGTATAATGGTCACCTTCCCTGATCAGCCGGACGCTGACCTTGTTTTCATTGCCCATGGCAAAGGTATAGGCCCCATATTGGAAATACAGCTGCAACTGTGAAATGCCGCCTTCTACGTACACGATCCGGATGGTGGCTGCCGGCACATGTTTTTCAGTTTTGATGTCGAAGCCCTCTGCATAAACATGGTACTTTTCAATCAGCGGACTGACAAATTTTTCAAAATAGGTGGCTTCCGTGGATTTCGGAATGGTAATGTACCGCTTATTTAAGAAAGGGAGCAGCTTCTTGCCTTCAATGTCCTGCTCAAAGAAATAGATCATGTCGCTGAGCAGCAGCCAGGCGGGCTGATTGCTTACGATCTGTGCATCTTTGAACATGAAATCAACGCGGTGGCCCTGGTACTTGATGGTCGGGAAATACCTGGTTTCTGTTTCATTTCTCCGGAAGTGGAACAGCACGGTTGCTGCTTCAGCGGCGAAATCAATGTTCCGTCCTGCCGGCCAGCCATCGTTGTCCATCAGGTAGAGCGCGCCTTCGGCCCTCAGTACCTGCAATACTTCGGACAATCTTTTTTCTATCCGCGGGCGTACACTGTCGTAAAATTTATCATTGAAGAACTTGCTGAAAAATTCTGCCGGACGGACCAGCTTCTTATGGTATTTCCTGATGAGGTAATCCTGCTCGGTCTGGTCCAGGATATGGATCAGCTTCAGGTCTGTTTCGGTCAGGTGCCTGGCAAATTCTCTGGCGGTATGGGAGAACAGGCGCTGGTGGGTAAGCGAAAAGTCTCCCTGGGGGTTCAATTGCACAATGTGCGGTTCGATAAGATACCCAAAATAGGCATGCTTGCATAAGGAATATACAATCTTGCATGGTTTTGAGCTGTCTACGCGTAACATTGGCTAAAGATTAAAAGGATCGAAGTATAAGCAATTAAAAATCTCTAAACATACATCAAATTGGGAGGCTTTCAAATAGCGGGGGCCAATTATGACTATTTTTTTATAGCATGCGGGGCCTTGCCGTTTCTTGACTTCAATATTACCCGTACCAGCGCAGAAAGGTTTATTTTTGTACAAGGGTTCAGTCTGAAAATCTATTGCATATATTATCAGTGGGTTACATTTGGTGATGTGTGTATGTGGAAAATTATTTGCTGGGTTCTGGTTTTTATTGTTGTAAACTTATAGTGTATATTTAACACAGGGATCTGTTCTTTAATTATTCAATACATGGAAGAGGAATTTTATTTTGATTTTAGTGATGATGCGCAGCGTTCGGTAGAGCGCTATGAAGAGATGATACGCAATCAGGATCAGTACTTTTTTGATGCCCAGGCCTTTGAAAATATTATTGATTACTATATCGACAAGAATGATCCTGTCAAGGCTTTGCAGGTCATTGAGTACGCGCTCAGCCAGCATCCTTATGCCGCGGTGTTCCTGGTCAAGCAGGCCCAGCTCTTTTATGTAACGGATCAGAATGAAAGGGCGTTTCTTGCCTTGCAGAAGGCGGAAATGCTGGAAGCTTCCGATGCGGACATCTATGTATTGAGGGGAAATATTTACAATAGCCTGGAGCGTTATTCGGAGGCGCTTGACAATTTCCAGAAAGCGCTTGAATTTGCGGAGACGACCGATGAGATCCTGCTTCAGATCGCCTATGTCTACCAGAACATGCTGGATTATGAAAATGCGATCGTGTACATCAAGCAGAGCCTGGAGCAGAATATGGAGAACAAGGACGGCCTGTATGAGCTGGCCTTTTGCTATGATATCCTGGACAAGCAGGAGGAAAGCATTCGCTTTTACCAGGAATATATTGACAATGATCCTTATTCTTATGCGGCCTGGTACAACCTGGCCAATTCCTACCATAAGCTGGATTTATTTGAGAAGGCGATCGATGCTTACGATTACGCCATCCTGATCAAGGACAATTTTGCCTCGGCTTATTACAATAAAGGCAATGCCCTGGTCCAGCTGGACCGCTTTGCGGAAGCGATCGAGGTCTATAAGCAGACTTTTGAATATGAAAAGCCCAATGCGGATACTTATTGTGCGATAGGGGAATGCTATGAAAAACTGGAGCGCATGGATGAGGCCCGCGCTTATTACAAGAAATCTGTGAAGATGGATGCTTCGATGGCGGATGCCTGGTTTGGGATCGGCGTGACCTTAAATTTTGAGGAGCGTTATTTTGAGTCACTGCATTTTTACAAAAAGGCGATCGGCCTGGATGGCGAAAATGCTGACTTCTGGTTTGCCATGGCCGATGCTTATTATAAGCTCGGGCAGATCGACCAGTCCATTGAGGCTTATTACAAGGTACTGGAATATAATCCTGTGGATGTAGAGGCCTGGCTTGATTTTTCGACCGTTCTGTATGAGCAGGGAAAGTTGCCGGAGGCCGCTGAAGTGATGGCAGACGCGATCAAGAACAATCCTGATGCCGCAGAGCTGTATTACCGTATGGTCGCTTACCTGTTTGCAATGGGTGAAAAAAATGAGGCGCTCGTCTACCTGGAAACGGCGCTGGCCACTGATCCGGACAAGCATTATATTTTATTTGAGTACCTGCCGCAGCTTCAGGAAAATGGCACTATACTGGAAGTGATCAGCCGCTATATTAAATAAAAAGAATGCGCAGTTTTATTGGTGATCCCTGATAAAAACTGTTCATTTTTTTTCACCTTTGTGACCAATATGAATTACCCATTGAATAATTTACCTGAAAGACCTGTAAAGCCGCGCAACAAAGGGATTACCATGGTCATGGATAAGGGGCTTAGCATCAGGCAGACGGAAGATTTCATAGACATAGCCGGCATACATACCGATATTGTAAAGCTGGGCTGGTCCACGTCGTTCGTGACACCGAACCTGAAGGAGAAACTGGCCATTTACAAGTCTGCCGGGATCCCTACTTATTTTGGTGGTACGCTGTTCGAAGCTTTTGTGATCCGCAACCAGTTTGATGATTACAGGAGGGTGCTGGACCAGTTCAATATGGAATATGTGGAAGTTTCTGATGGTTCGATCAGTATTGACCATGATGTGAAATGCGGTTACATCCGCAAGCTGGCAGAGCAGGTAACGGTGATCTCTGAAGTGGGTTCCAAGGATGCTGCCAAAATATTCGCGCCTTACAAATGGATCAAGCTCATGCAGGCAGAGATCGATGCCGGCTCCTGGAAAGTGATCGCTGAAGCACGGGAAGGGGGAAACGTTGGCATATACCGGGGATCAGGAGAAGTCCGGGAAGGCCTGGTCGATGAGATCCTGACCCAGGTTCCTGAAGAAACCATCATTTGGGAGGCTCCTCAAAAGGAACAGCAGGTGTGGTTCATCAAATTGCTGGGTTCCAATGTTAATCTTGGCAACATTGCTCCTGCGGAGGTGATCCCGCTGGAAACCATACGCCTGGGACTGAGGGGCGATACTTTTGACCATTTCCTGAACCTTCAGAATCTATAATGCCTGTCCGGGCTGACAACGGTATCAAATCATGAGAAAATTCGGGCTGATCGGTTTTCCTTTATCACATTCCTTCTCTAAAAAGTTCTTCACAAAGAAATTTGCGGAGGAACATATTCCAGACTGTGAATATGAGCTTTTCCCTATGGAGAATATTGCCTTGTTTTCTGGCCTGATCAACGGGGATACCGCACTCGAGGGCCTCAATGTTACGATCCCTTACAAGCTGGATGTCATCCCGCTGATGGATGAAATTGAAGAGGCCGCAGCGCAGATCGGGGCGGTGAACTGCATTTCAATAAGAAGGAATGGGGCGCAGTTGTTCCTGAAGGGCTATAATACTGATGCGTATGGGTTTGAGGCTTCCCTGACGCCGCTGCTGCGCCCGGATCATGCAAAGGCACTGGTCTTTGGCGACGGGGGGGCGGCCAGGGCGGTTAAATATGTGCTGACAAAGCTGGGGATGCCTTTCCTGGTCGTGACCCGCAGGCCGTCGGAAGACAGCATTTTGTATGAAGCGGTCACAGGGGATCTGCTGCAGGAATATACGGTATTGATCAATACCACGCCGCTGGGTATGTCCCCTGATCTGGATAGTTGCCCTGATATCCCGTACGGTGCCCTGTCCGGAAAACACCTGGCTTATGATCTTGTTTATAATCCTGAAGAGACCTTGTTTTTGCAAAGGGCCAGGCAGCAGGGGGCGGCGGTAAAGAACGGCCTGGAAATGTTGTACCTTCAGGCTGAACGTTCATGGCATATCTGGAACCTTTAAATGAAACCTTACCTGATCATTGTTTTCTTTGGCTTGTGCCTGCTGCTGGGAGCCTGTTCTGGGAATGATTACAGTCCTAAACCAAGGGGCTATTTCCGGATCGTGTTCCCTGAAAAGTCCTACCGGCATTTTGACCGGGGTTGTGCTTTTGCTTTTGATTACCCGGTCTATGCGGAAATGCAGCCTGACCGGAGCAGTGATACGCGCCCCTGCTGGTACAACCTGAATTTTGAAAGGTTCAACGGGCGGCTGCACCTCACCTATTATGACGTTTATTCTCAAAAAGAATATGAGTCCCTGGTCGAGGATGCCAGGACTTTTGCCTTTAAGCATACGGTCAAGGCCAATGCGATCGACCAGAAGCTGATCAGTTATCCTGACCGCAAAGTATATGGCATATATTATGCTATTGAAGGTAATACGGCATCTTCTGTACAGTTTTTTCTGACAGATAGTGTCCGTCATTATTTCAGGGGGGCGCTGTATTTCAATGAGCGCCCGCAGTACGATTCCATCCAGCCGGTGGTCAGTTTTATTAAAAAGGACATTGACCGGATGATTGAAACATTTAAGTGGAAAAATTAATAAATTAACGCTGATGATCAGTATACAAGGATTTACTTTTAACCCTGTAAGTGAAAACACTTATGTGCTTTATGACGAAAGCGGGGAATGTGTGATCATTGACCCGGGCATGTATGATGCTGCCGAGCAGAATACCCTTGTCAGGTTCATCAGGGAACAACAGCTGAAACCGGTTCTTTTGCTCAATACGCATTGTCATTATGACCACGTGTTCGGCAATAGATTTGTGTATGACAACTGGGGGCTGAAACCCAGGTTCCACCATGGTGAGCTTGCCGTGCTTCAGGCAATGCCTTCTTATGTACCTATGATGGGGCTTCAGTATGAACTTTCACCGGAACCGGAGGAATTTCTTCCCGAGACCGGAACGGTGCATTTCGGGAACAGTGCGCTGGAACTGATCTTTGCTCCAGGCCACTCCCCTGCCCACCTGTGCTTTTATGCCCGGGAGGACAATTTCCTGATCGGGGGGGATGTGCTGTTCTATACCAGTATCGGAAGGACAGACCTTCCGGGAGGCAGTTATACGCAACTGATCAGCAGTATCAGGAATAACTTGTTTATATTGCCGGATGATTGCAGGGTTTTTCCCGGACACGGCCCTGCTACTACGATAGGATTTGAGAAATTGCATAACCCTTTTTTGAAATAACCACAGGTACACCTTGAACACAGCTTTTTATATCGCGCGCAGGTATCTTTTTGCAAAGAAGTCCACCAATGCCATCAATATCATTTCCGGCATTTCTATGGTGGGTGTATTTGTGGGCAGCGCTGCGCTGATCATCATCCTGTCCGTGTTCAACGGATTTGAAGAAGTGATCTTAAAAATGTTCAATACCATCAGCCCGCATATTGTCGTTTCGCCGGTCAAAGGCAAGACCTTTGACCCCCGTACGCCTTACTTTTCCCGGCTCAGGCAACATCAGGACATTTATTCCTATACGGAAGTGCTTTCTGAAAATGCCCTGCTCAGGTACAACGACAAGCAAAGCGTAGGACTGATCAAAGGAGTAAGTGATGATTATCTTAAAAATAAAAGCCTGGACAGCATTACGCTCGAAGGGGCCTTTGTGCTGAACAACCGCAACGGTTCCAACGCGGTGATCGGATCGGCCATCCAGGCTTACCTGATGGTTAACGTTACCGGCGACCCTTTCAACCAGTTGCAGGTATTTTCGCCAAGAAAGGGCAATAAGGGTACTTCGGTCAACCCGGCAGATGATTTCAATGTGCTTTCTATTCCGGTCTCCGGTGTGTTTGAGGTGCAGCAGGACTTTGACAATGTGGCGATCGTTCCGCTGTCTTTTGCCCGCTCGCTGCTGGATGAACCGGAAAAGATCTCTTCCATTGAGATCAATCTGAAGCCCGGCGCGGACCCCGGGAAGTTTAAGGATCGGCTGGAAAGCAGCATCGGGGCAGCATACGAGGTAAAGGACAGGATGCAGCAAAATAAAGTTTTATATAATATTTTAGGTAGTGAGAAATGGGCTGTGTATATTATCCTTACTTTTATCCTGATCATTGCTATATTTAATATTATTGGCTCCCTGACCATGCTGGTGATAGACAAGCTGAAAGACATTGCGGTGCTGACCAGTCTGGGGGCAGGGAAAAAGCTGATCAAAGGGATATTTTTGTTTGAAGGCATGATGATTACCATGACAGGCTGCGTTTTCGGTCTTATTGTTGGCTTTATCTTTTGTTTGCTCCAGCAAAGGTTTGGCATTTTTAAAATGTCCCAGGAGAACCTGGTGATTGCAAATGCCTATCCGGTAGCCATTAAAGCATCAGATTTTCTCCTGGTGTTCTTAACGGTCAGTTTATTTTCCTTTGTGGCATCAGCTTTGTCATCTAACCTGAGTGTGAAAAAGATAAATCATTTGAAACAAGATCTTTAGCATATGCATTGTTGTAAGAAAATTATCGTTCCGTTTATCCTGGCAGCTGCAGTGCTCTTTTCCTGCAATTCCAAGCCTGATGAAGAAGAAAAGAATCTACCCAGGATTGTCCGGGGATTGTATAGCTACGGGCCTGAGATCAAATCGTTTACAGATTGCGAAGAAGGAAGGGAGTATTGGGTCGCCGACAGTGCCAGGTCGCTGGAGCTGGCTTACAGCAATTTCAACTTTGAAAAGCCGTATGAACCGGTGTACATAGAAGCTGAAGTTCATTTTATCAAGTCGGACAGCCTGATCGTATCTGCTGATTTTGATTCGACCATGGTAGTGACCAAGGTGCTGAAGATCACCAAAGAGATACCTGACGGACCTTGTAAATAGGGGTCATGGGATCAGGTAGATGTCCTGCTTTAACGGAGGGATCAGTCCCCGTTCCCCGGCAAGCGAAAACAGGACATTGACCGCTTTCCGCCCTTCCGGTCCTAAATCCACAGAATATTGGTTGACATAGAGTGCGATGTGTTTGTACATGACCTCCTCGCTCATTTCCTGCGCATGCTCCCGGATGAAGGCAATCCCGGATTTCGGGTTGGCAAATGCATATTCCACTGATCTTTTTACCAACCGGTTTACTTTTTCCTGTACTTCCCGGTCCAGGCCGCGCCTGATCACGATACCGCCAAGGGGAATCGCGCAGCCGGTCTTCTGCTCCCAGTAATTGCCCAGGTCAACGACCTTATGCAGTCCTTTGTCTGCATAGGTGAACCGGTTTTCGTGGATGATGAGGCCCAGGTCTATTTCGCCGTTCAAAAGTGCTCCTTCTATTTCTGAAAAAACCATTTCCTGTTTGTCTGCCAATTGCGGGAAGGCAATGCCCAACAGAAAATTGGCAGTGGTATAGCGTCCGGGTATCCCGGTCCTCAGGCCCGGATCCAGGTTGGCTGTTGCAGCCAGGGCGGGATCTTTGCTGATGAGCAGGGGCCCGACACCGAAGCCCAGTGCGCTGCCTGCATCCAGCAAGGCGTAATGTTCAGTGGCATAGGCTAAAGCATGAAAGCTGAGCTTTGTAATGTCCAGCTCGCCCCGGAAAGCTTTTTGGTTCAGGGTCTCCACATCGTCAAAAACCACGTCAAAGTCGAGACCTTCGGTATCTATCTTATGATGGATCAGCGCATCGAATATAAAAGTGTCGTTGGGGCAGGGGGAAAAGCCTAAGGAAAGTTTCATGGAATAAAGGTACAGACTCTCTGCTGCCGCTCGGTTATGTGTTTGTCAAAAATCGGACCGCCCAGTTATGGAGCGATTCAATGGCAAGGCTTGTTTTCCAGTTATCCCGGTTTCTCGGCTCAACGTAGTTGGAGACCGCCCTGACCTGCAGACCGGGTACATTTGCCTGCGCACAGGCATAGAAAACCGCGGCCCCCTCCATGCTTTCAGTTACCGGGCGCAGTCTTTCAACTATCGCTGCTATGCTTCCGGCATTGCCGTGCACCGTATTGACCGTAATGCCTTTTACGCTGGCCAGGGCGTTTAGCGCAGTGCTGTTCCTGGCAAAGCTTTCCCCTGAAAGGTCTTTTTCTGTAAGTTCCTCCCTGAAGGGGCCATTCCTGAACTTACTTTTTCCGAAGCCCAGGCTTTCGATCCCGATAAAGCGCTCATGGTCTTCTGCACCGAGTTCTGCCAGTTCGTCTTCAGTGATGTTGAGCACTGCGCCGGTAGCTACAGAACGGTCAAAGCATCCTGCAATGCCCAGGTTCAGTACCAGCCCGTAGCCATTGTAAATGTACCTGCCCAGGGCAAATGCCGTGGCGGTCATACCCACGCCGGTAACCAGAATGTCAAATTCCGCTGTCTGTACAAAATCCAGCTCAGGCAGGCCAAAATGGGTATAAAGCCCTGCTATTTCAAATCTGGTTGCCGCTACTACAAGAATTTTCATGCCATCATTCTGCCTTGGAACGGGCCTAAGTTAGCCATTTGTATTCCTACTTTAACCTTTCTGCGTATATTTGTCGTTCATCAGACCGGTAATGATATATATAACGAGAAAAGCCTCTTTTAATGCAGCCCATAAACTTTCCAGGCCCGACTGGACAGATGACAAGAATGCATCGGTGTTTGGCAAGTGTGCCAACCCCAACTGGCATGGACACAATTACCAGCTTTACGTGACCGTAAAGGGGGAGATCAATCCGGAAACGGGATTCCTGGTAGACCTTAAATGGCTGAAGGACATCGTAAACACCCATGTCGTGGACAAGATCGACCATAAGAACCTCAATCTAGATGTTGATTTCATGAAGGGAAAGCTGGCATCGACTGAAAACCTGGCTGTAGCCGTATGGGACATCCTGGCTCCGCTGATCAGCGCTTCCGGGGCACAGCTGCACAGCATCAGGATTTGCGAGACCGAAAACAATTTTGTTGAATATTTCGGGTAATTAAGATCATATGAACCATACAGACCACTTTGACGAGGAAGAGGAGAACGGCTACATCAAAATAGACCGTTACAATGAAAACAAGATCAGCGCTGTAGCCCGTCATTACAAAGATATTTTAGGCCAGCTTGGAGAGGACCCTGATCGGGAAGGCTTGCTGAAAACTCCTGAGCGTGTGGCCAAGGCCCTGCAGTACCTGACCCATGGCTATGACCTTGACCCGGCAGGGATATTGCGCAGCGCGATGTTCAGGGAGGATTACAGCCAGATGGTCGTGGTCAAGGACATTGAGGTCTTTTCCATGTGCGAGCACCACATGCTTCCCTTTTTTGGGAAGGCGCATGTGGCTTACATCCCCAACGGGCATATCGTAGGGCTGAGCAAGATCCCCAGGGTAGTAGATGCGTTCGCGCGCCGGCTACAGGTGCAGGAGCGGCTGACCAATGAGATCCGCGACTGTATCCATGAGACCCTGCTGCCTGCTGGCGTAGCGGTTGTCATTGAGTGCAAGCACCTCTGTATGGCCATGCGCGGCATACAGAAGCAGAATTCCGTAACCACGACCTCTGCGTTTACCGGGGAGTTCGCAAAAGACAAAACAAGGGCAGAATTCCTGCGGCTGATCACGGCAGGGCTCCACTAGAAAGCACCGCATACTTAGTCATTGTTATCCAAACGATCAGAAGAAATAAAGAAATGAAAGCATATATTTTTCCGGGGCAGGGCGCCCAGTTTCCAGGTATGGCCAGGGAGCTTTATGAGAACGAACAGGCAAAGGCACTCTTTAAGCAAGCCAATACGGTCATTGGCTTCCGCATCAGTGACATCATGTTTGAAGGGACCGAAGAGGAACTGAAGGAAACCCGTGTCACACAGCCGGCCATTTTCCTTCATTCCGTGATCCTGGCCAAGACGCTGGGCGCGGAGTTTAAGCCGGATATGGTTGCCGGACACTCGCTGGGAGAGTTTTCTGCGCTGGTGGCAGCATCGGCACTTTCCTTTGAAGACGGGCTGCGTCTGGTGATCGCCCGGGCCAATGCCATGCAGAAGGCCTGTGAGCTTGAGCCTTCCACCATGGCTGCGATCCTTGGGCTTTCCAATGAGGTTGTAGAACAGGTCTGTAACGAGGTCGCCGAGGTGGTTGTCGCAGCCAATTACAACTGTCCGGGACAGGTCGTGATCTCGGGAAGTATCGCAGGCGTGGACATTGCCTGTCAGAAGCTCCTGGAGGCAGGGGCAAAGCGCGCACTGAAACTTAATGTCGGCGGAGCCTTTCATTCACCATTGATGGAGCCGGCCCGGATCGAGTTGCAGGAAGCCATTGAAAAGGTAGACATCTCAGTGCCGGTCTGTCCTGTTTATCAGAATGTCGATCCTGTTCCCAATACAGATCCCGCAAAAATAAAAGAAAACCTGATCACGCAGCTGACCGGTGCGGTGAAGTGGACACAGACGATTGGGCAGATGATCGCGGACGGCGCCACTGAATTTATAGAAGTTGGCCCGGGAAATGTACTGCAGGGATTAGTAAAGAAAGTAAGCAGGGAAGTCCAGACCAGTTCAGCCCCGGCCACATGAGGTAACCGACACTTAAATCCATTATCAGACGTGAGTATAGCAGGCAAAATCCGGTTTCTATTGTTGATCCTAGGTGCTTGCTGTCTCGTCACGGCCTTGTCCCTCAAACATTCCATTACCAGGAAAGAGCAGCTCCGTTATGAAGCAGGACAGCTCCAGAAGAACCTCCGGGTCAAGGAAACGATCGTGGACAATTTTCTAAGGGACCCCAAACAGACCGAAAGTGCAAAGCAGTACCATATCAACGAAAACTATGCGCTCAATTTCATCAATACCTACCGGGACAAAGGCATCAATATCCTGACCTTCCAGGATGGTGTACTGCGGTTCTGGAGCTCGGTAAGGGCGATACCCAATGATCCTGAGTTCATCAGGGAAGGATCTTCCTTCTTACAGTTCTCCAATGGCTGGTATGAAGTGATCAAAAAAACATCAGGCTCATACATTATTTTGTTTCTGATCGACATCAAAAGCCAGTATCTTATCCATAATGAGTACCTGAAGGACGAGATTTCCCCCTTTCTGTCCAGCTCTGATGTGCTGACGCTGGCTACGTTTACGGATGCCAATGCTTATCCGATCAAGAGTCTGGACGGCAATCCGATCTTTGAGGTAAAGCTTAAAGCCCGGTATTTCAAGAACATCTACAGTACGGTAGAGATCTGGCTCTGGATGGTCGGCCTGTTCAGCTTTTGCCTGTTTGTAAACTCCTGCGCTTCATGGATGGCCAAAAGAGGGCAGCTGGTACTGGCGACTGCATTGCTGGCACTTTTTTTTGCCGGTATCCGGATCACAGACCTGGAATATGGCTGGTTCAACCGTCAGTTTGAGCTGCCCATCTTCAGCCCGAACATTTATGCGGAAAGCTTCCTGATGCCCTCCCTGGGAGATTTTCTGCTCAATGTGATCGCCATTACCTGGACCGTGCTGTTCATCTATACCTACCGGGAGAAATATACCGTCCCGGCCTGGCTGAAAAACAATAAAGTTCCCGGAATCATTTTCCACCTCATTTTCCTGCTGCTTTTTGGTGCCATAGCACTCCTGTTTGACCAGGTTTTCTTTGGCCTGGTGCTCAATTCAAAGATCAATTTTGACATCACCAACATCATCAGCCTGGGCTGGATCAGCTGGGTGAGTATCATCATTTTATGCCTGGTATGGTTCAATGTATACCTCATTGCCATTATTTTCATGCAGCAGACCCTGCAGCTCAATGTGAGCAGGCGGGAAAGGCTGATCCTGTTTTTAAGCGCGTTCTCGGTGTACCTGCTCTACCGTCTTGCTACAGACTTTACGCTTTTTTTCTTGGCTTACGCACTGTTCATTTTCATCCTGGCATGGAACTTCTATAAGAACGGCAACAAGTTCTCTATAGGCATATTTGCTGCGCTGTTCTTCTGCCTGGCCTTCATCTCTTCGATCAAATACCTCAAATTCACGGAGATCAAGGAACGGTATACCAGGATGGCCATTGCCCAGCGGCTGGTCAATACCGATGACTTCAAAGTGATCAATGCCATAGAAAACCTGGAGCATGGCATATTGTCCAATAAATACGTCCGGCATTATTTCAGGCAGCCTGCCCTCGGCAGCGAGGTCGAGCTGCAAAAGCACATCAGCAAGCAGTACCTGGAAAGTTACCTGCCCAGGTTTGATTACAACATTTACGAATACAACCGGTTGGATTCTTCCACCACGGGCCATAAAGGGGTAGAGCTTTCCTATTTCAAGGGCCTGGTGCAGGCCGGTTCCGTAAAGGTGCAGGAATCAGATTTTTTTTACCGGCTCAACGATACCTTTGGCTATCAGAATTATTTTGGCATCATCCCGGTCATTGAAGAGAACAGGCTGCTGGGCACGCTGGTCATAGAGCTGAAATCCCAGCCCTACAATTACAAGGGCCAGCTTCCCGAACTGCTGCTGGACCGCACCATCAGGAATGATGACGATTATACCAATTATTCCATTGCTTTGTACAAGGACGGCAAGCTCGAAAGCCAGTCTGGCAAATACACCTACAAGCTCAGCAGTGATCAATACAGGCAGGGACTGTTCAAGGCAGACTTCACCACAGACAGCCTGAACTACACACACCTGGCTTATTCACCTGTCGCCTCCAAGCTGATCGTGATCAGCAAGGAAAAAGTCTCTTATGTGGTGTACCTCGCCACGTTGTCCTTTTTCTTCCTGGTGTTCATCCTTTTTTCCCTGACCTTATACATCCTCATCTGGCTGCTGAAGAATATTGATGAAAGCTGGAACGGCTGGTTCAACATCAACCGCTCGCTGATGATCAATGCCAACAAGATCCTCTATAAGACCCGTATCCAGTTCTCCATTGTATTGTCTGTAGTTGCCACCCTGCTGATCATTGGCTGGACCACCTATTTCTATATCCGGGACGAATACGGCAAACAGCAGGAGGATTTTATCCGGGAGCGGGTACGGAAGGTCCAGCAATCCTACGAAAAGAAAGTACTGAGCACAGGAGTCCCTTATCCAAGCGACAAGGCAGTAGCAGACTTTAACCAGTTTGCCGATATCAATGCCGTCTACCTGAACCTGTATGATGTCAACGGAAGGCTCCTGTTCACTTCTGTGCCCAGGATGTTTGATCAGGGCATCCTGACCAGGTACATGCCCCCAAGGGCCTTTATCATGCTCAGTAAACTGCAACAGTCTGAATTTATCAATCCGGCAGAGAAAATAGGCGCATTTGTCTACGCCTCGGCCTATGCGCCCATCAGGGATGTAAGAAACCAGATCATTGCCTATATCAATGTGCCTTATTATTCCAATGAGGCAGATTATCAGAGCAAGATCGGCGTGTTCATCAATACGCTGATCAACATTTATGCCCTGGTGTTTGTGGCCATTGGTATCCTGGCCGTCTTCCTTGCCAACCAGATCACCAGCCCGCTCACCTTTATCCAGGACAGCATCAAAAAGACCAAGCTGGGGCAAAGGAACCAGCCCATCGGATGGTCACGACACGATGAGATCGGGTCGCTGATCAAAGAATACAATAAGATGATCGCCGCACTGGAGGACAGCGCCAGGAAGCTGGCCCGGTCAGAGCGGGAAAGCGCCTGGCGGGAAATGGCCAAGCAGGTGGCCCATGAGATCAAAAATCCGCTCACCCCGTTAAAACTTGGGGTACAGCTGCTGGAGAAAGCATGGAAGGAGCAGGATGTCAATTTTGAAAAGAAATTTGAGCGTTTCAGTAAATCTTTCATCGAGCAGATCGACAGCTTGTCCACCATTGCATCAGAATTCTCGAACTTTGCCAAGATGCCCGATACAAAACTGGAAAAGTTGCACCTGCTGCCGGTAATTGACCAGGCCAGGGGCATTTTCACCAATACCGAGGACGTGGAGATCCAGATACAGGACCGGACAACCGGAACCGTCCGGATACAGGGCGACAAGGACCAGTTGCTGAGGACATTCAACAACCTGTTTAAAAATGCGATAGAAGCAGCCAATGCCAACCTGAAATGCATCATCAATGTCATCATCACCAACGATCAGCAAATCGTCACCATTGAAGTTGGGGATAACGGCAAAGGCATAGACCCCGCACTGCATGACAAGATATTTGTGCCCAATTTCACCACGAAATCATCAGGGACCGGCCTTGGCCTGGCCTTTGTCAAGCAAGCCGTGGAAAACGCTGGCGGAACAGTTGAATTCAGGTCCTTTGCAGAAGTAGGGACCACCTTTTACCTGACCTTTCCCTTATCTTAGCTCGATCTCTGAGCGGCCCATGGTATAACCGTCGGTATACAGGATCACCGAATAACTGCCTTTCATGAACTGGTTCGGATTGATCCAGTCCATCGTATAAGCAGTGTTGTCATCATTATACGAGATCGAAGTTGAAGAACTGAACTGCATTTCCTGACCGTCAGCCTCAAACATATTGTTCTCATTGGCGATCAGGTTGCCGGCAGGATCAAATACCCTCAGGTACACCTTATGGTAATTCTTTTCCGCCAGCGGGTTAGGGACGATACCAAAAGAAACACTCAGCTTTTTTGCCGATCCCGCCCTGGTCACTTCAATCGCCTTGCCATTGGTTTTCACCCGGTATGCAGTTACAGCCACATTCGAAGCCTTTAATGCCGCGCTTGTTTTTACTTGTGCAGCCAGTTCGGCGTTCCGTCTTTCCAGCTCAGACCTTAGTTTATCCGCCTTTCCGGCCGATTGGCTGATGCTGTCCATCCGCGATTTAAGTGTTGAATTTTCTTTTTCAAGAATGATGATCGTCTCGTTATAGGTCCTTACAAAATCACGGAGCTTTTTGACCTGCTCCTGCGCCTTGTCGAGCTCTTCCCGGGTCAGTTCCCTGTCCCGCAGGGCATGTTTCAACTCGGCGATCTTTTCGCGGGCCTGGTTCTGTTCCCTGATCAGCTGGTCGCTCAGCGATACGTTCAGGGCGTTCACCTTATCCAGTTCCACCTCTATTTTCTCCACTTCCAGCCTGAGGCGGTCCTTTTCAGCACTCACGCTGACATAGCGGTCGCTCTGGTCCTTATCCTTAAAAAAAAGATAAGCATTGGTACCCAGCAATGCTGCAATGACGACTACAAGAAAATAGATCTTATTGCGGTCGCCTTTGTTCACTAAATCATCCTGATCCGGCATAGTGCTCTTGCGCTTATTTATTTTTGATTAACAAAACACATCATATCCAGGTTAAATGATAAAAAAAACAACCAATTTGTATGAGACTTTCAAAAAAATCGTTTACTTGCTTAGGGTTAGGAACTGAATCGTCCATTGTACACCACATATGAAACCATTTTTCACTACTGAAAAGAATCGTAAAATGATGTTTAAACGCACAATCTGCGTGTTGTTTTCTCTATTATATATTCAACTGTCCTCATTCGCGCAAACCTCAACAAAAATTGCTCCAAAAAGGGAATTCAGGGGCGTCTGGGTGGCGACGGTGACCAATATCGACTGGCCGTCCAGGCCCGGACTGAGCGCCGACCGTCAGAAACAGGAGCTGATCGGTATCCTGGAGCAGCACAAAGCAAACGGGATGAACGCCATCCTGCTGCAGGTCCGGCCCGCTGCAGATGCCTTTTACGCCAAATCAAGGGAACCCTGGAGCCAGTGGCTGACAGGCACACAGGGGATAGCCCCTGCGCCGGGCTATGACCCGCTGGAATTTGCGATCAGGGAAGCACATTCCCGGGGAATGGAGCTGCACGCCTGGTTCAATCCTTACCGGGCCACCATGAGCCCCGGCGCAGCTGTTCATGAAAGCCACATCACCAGGCAGAAACCAGAATGGTTCTTTACCTACGCAGGCAAGAAACAATTTGATCCGGGAATACCCGAAGTCCGGGAATACATTGTCCAGGTGATCCTTGACGTAGTCAAAGCCTATGACATAGACGGCGTGCATTTTGACGACTATTTCTATCCCTATAAAGTGGAGGGACAGCGGATCAGGGACAGCGGGACCTTTGAAAAATACGGCGCCGGGTTTACAGACATTGCCGACTGGCGCCGCAACAACGTCAACCTGCTCATCAAAGAACTCAACGACAGCATCCACTATTATAAAAAATATGTCAAGTTTGGCGTGAGTCCCTTCGGGATCTGGAGGAACAAATCAGAAGACAGCCTGGGCTCGGCGACCGCGGGGCTTTCCAACTATGCAGAGCTGTTTGCCGATTCCCGGAAATGGGTGCAGGAAGGCTGGGTCGATTACATCAACCCGCAGATCTACTTCAGCTTTACACGGCGTGTAGCCCCTTTTGACACACTTGTAGATTGGTGGAGCAACAATACGTTCGGGCGGCACCTGTACATCGGGCAGGCAGCTTACCTGGTGGGTCAGCGCATGGAAGCCGCCTGGAGACTGCCGGACCAGATTCCCGATCAGATCCGCTATATCCGGGACAATAACCGCGTACAGGGCAGCGTCTACTTCAGCTCCAAATCATTTTCCACCGTGGCCAGGGCTGTAGGGGACTCTCTGAGAAACAATTTCTATAAATACCCGGCGCTCCCCCCGCAAATGCCCTGGCTGGACGAAACCGTTCCCAATCCCCCGCAGCAGCTAAATGCAGAAGCGATGAACGACGGCGTGCACCTGAAATGGCAGAAGCCGGAAAAAGCAGAAGACGGAGAGACCGCATCAGGGTATGTGATCTACCGCTTTGAAGAAGGAGAAGAGATCAGCGTCCTCAATGCAAAGCACATTTTAAAGATCAGCTTTGAGGACTATACGACCTTTATAGACACCAGCACAGAAGCCGGGAAAAGATACAATTACCTGGTCACTGCGCTGGACAGGCTGAAAAATGAAAGCGATCCAAGCGGTCCGGTAGGCATAGAGACCAGCGATCCAAAAACACAGGGGACCGCCCTGCAATAGGGCAGCCCCCGGTACAGACCTCAGGAGAGATACCTCAACCTTTCATGTCAATTCTTTTTCTGCGGCATCAGCACCAGCCTGATGTAATTATCCTCGTTCAGGTATTGTTGTGCGGCAGCTTTGGTACTTTCCTGTGAAACAGCATCCAGCTCCTTTTTAAAATTCAGGATCTGGTCCAGGTCCTCGCCATTTTTCAGCCGGTTGGAAATGTAATTCAGCCAAAAGCCGTTATTCCTCAGGTTCAGCTCGGTCTGGCGCTGCTCCTCTGACCTGAATTTGCTCAGGTCATCAGCAGTAGCACCATCAGACCTGATCTTGCTGACCTCATCTAAAGCAGCAGCGATCAGCTTTTCCACATTGGCAGGCGCGCAGCTGAAAGAGATGGAGAAATAATAATGCGCATTGGGGTACTTCTCAACGCTCAGGCCCACCCCCGGGCTGTACACCCCGCTTTCCTTCTCGCGCAGACGTTCCAGGATCTTGATCTCCAGGGCAGCCTTCAAGGCATCCAGCTGGGTGTTGTTTGCAACATTAAACTCATAATCCCCATGCAGGTAAAGCCGTACGGATGCCTTGTCCTCCAGGCCTTTATAGACCGTCTTGCTGATCCTGCCTTTAGGAGACCTGATCCCCAGGTCCACAAAATCCTGTTTCCCGCCGGCAGCAGGCAGGCTCGCCAGGTAAGTCTCAATAAGCGGTTTTACCGCCTCCGTCTTAAAGGCTCCCACAATCACAAAAGTCTGTTCGCCCAGGTCCGCAAAACGCTCCTTATAAAAATCAAAGGCCTTGTCCAGGGAAACTTTGTCCAGATCCTCCAGGTTGGTCGGCATGGCACGCTTGTGGTAAGCCGAGAGCACTGCCTGGACCGTATCGCCGAATACACTGTTCGGATCAGCATTCTTATTGCCCAGCATCACCCGGTAATCACTCATGTTCTTATTGAAAATGTCCGCATCCTTTCTGGGTTCGGTTGCATAAGCATACACCATCTGGAAGGCAGTTTCCAGGTCTTTTGGCGACGCGCTGCCGCTAAAACCCTGGTAAAAGTCCTGCAGATAAGCGCCAGCCCGGCCCGTATTGCCCGCCAGCAGTTTGTTGAGCTGGGTCGGATTGAAGGCGCCGACCCCGCTCTCGGCGATCAGGCCGGCCAGTTGGGACGATTCATAGTCCGCATCGCTGGCCAGGGAAGTCCCTCCCTTTGAAAAAGAGCTGAAGATCACCTGGTCGTTCTTAAAATCGGTAGGCTTCAGCAAGACCTTGATGCCATTGCTCAGGGTCAGCTCGGTAATTCCGACAGAAGGAATCTCCTTTTGTGAAACGATGCTGCCTGCAACCGGCTTATTCTCCAGCAGAGGCTTGTTGACGGCATTGTCAACATAAGCCGTTACCCCCTTGCCCGCATTACTCACTGCCGCCAGCAATGCCGCTTCAGCAGGCAGGCCTGCCTTGTCCTTTTCGGGGGCTTGTACTATAATGATGCGGTTTTCCGGAGTGATCAGCGTCCTGACCAGCTGATTGACCTCGGTCAGCCTGATTTCAGCCAGTGCCTTTTTGGTCTCCCCGTAAATAAACTCGATCGAAGGGACAGGGGCGCCGGTCAGAAAATTGTTCAGGTATTGCTGTACAAAAGCAGCGGAAGGTGTCTTATCCTTTTCCTTGAGTTGCTTTTCAGCACCGGCCAGGACATTTTTGGCCGCCACATCCAGCTCCGATTGCAGGAACCCGAACCTGGCCGCCCGCTCATTCTCTGCCAGTGCAGCCGTCAGGCCCTTCTCCAGTTCCGCGCCTGTAGAAGTCACGGCAATGGTCTGCAAGGCATTGACGCCCGGTACCAGCCCACCCTGATAAGGGCCAAAGCTGCTTTGCGCAAAAACAAAAGGCGCATTGCCCTTATCCAGGATCTCCTTCAGCCTGGCCTGGAGCATGCTGTTGATCATCGAGGTCATCAGCTTCTTTTTATAATCTGCGGTAGTTTTGGAAACCGAGCCATGCTGCTTGTACATCACCATGGCCACATTGTATTGCTGTTCCGGGTCTGTGATCACCTTGATCAGGGGTACCTTATTGTCAGGCAGGTCATAATTCAGCCTTGGCCGGGGGTTTGCCGGATTGGTCAGTCCCGAAAAATTGTCTTTGATCAGCTGCTCCACCGCAGCAACGTCAAAATCACCTACGGCGATGACGGCCTGCAGGTTAGGCCGGTACCAGTCCCTGTAAAAATTTCTGATCTTGTCATGGGTAAAGCTCTGGAGGATATCCGTTTTACCGATAGGAATACGGTGCTCATAACGTGAACCCTTCAGCAGCACCGGAAGCAGCAGCTTGCTCATGCGCTCATTGGCATTCTTCCCCCGCTGCCGGTCCTCCTCAATGATCACGCCGCGCTCCTTATCGATTTCCTCCCCCTCCATGGCGACCTTTCCGGCCCAGTTGGCCAGAATCTTAAAGCCGTTCTTGAATACATCAGCGCTGTCCGTAGGAATGGGCAGCTGGTAAACAGTCTGGTCAAAACCGGTATAAGCGTTGAGGTCAGCCCCAAAGCGCACGCCGGCCTTTTGCAGGTAATTGATGATCTCGTTCTTGGGAAAATCCTGTGTCCCGTTAAAGGCCATGTGCTCGGTAAAATGGGCCAGCCCCTGCTGGTCGTCCTCCTCCATCAGCGAGCCGATCCGGGTAGCCAGGTACAGTTCGGCCCGGTCCTTTGGCTCCTGGTTCTTGCGGATGTAATAAGTAAGCCCGTTAGGCAGTTTACCGATCCTTACAGCCGGATCATTGGGAATGTCCGCAACCGGTGTTTTTGAAGCAGTTGTAAGTGTAGTGGCCTTCCGGGCCGCAGCAGTCTTCTTTTGCGCAAAGACGGGCGCGCCCGCAAACACAAAGGCCACAAGTCCTAACCAGAGGACGGTCAATTTTTTCTTCATGAATAATATTAGTTTCGTCTAACCTGCGCCTAAGTTACACTTTTTATGATGATGTTGATATCATGCATGAACCAAAAAAGACCGTCCTTTCAATGCCGGCTTAAAAATGATACCTTACAAAAGCCTCCATCGCCTCGTAATTGGCCAGTCCCAGGTTGTCATAAGCCTGAGCCGTTTCCCGGTTCCTGTCCTCTGCCCTTTTCCAGAACTCCCTGGCATCATCACCCGGGAATACCGCCCGGTCCTTCTGTGACTGGTGCTTAAAGATCGCAAACTTCTTCCTTTCCACTTCCTGCGGGCTCAGCGGCACAGCCATCTCGATCTCATGTGTCTCAAACTCCTGCCATGCGCCCCGGTACATCCACAGCCAGCAGTCCTTTACCCATTCCTCCGTCTCCGCGAGCTTTCTCAGGGCCTTCAGGATGATGTTGAAGCAGACAATATGGGTGCCGTGCGGGTCTTCAAAATCGCCTGCGGCAAAGACCTGCTGTGGTTTTATTTTCTGGAGCAGGTCAATGGTCAGCTGCACATCCGCATCCGTTACCGGGTTCTTCTGGTTTTTGCCGCTTTCATAAAAAGGCAGGGCCATGAAATGGATATGGTCATCTTCCAGCCCGCAATACCTGGCCCCGGCAATGGCCTCTCCCTTACGGATCAATCCTTTCACCGTCTGGATCTCCAGCGTGTCCACCTGGTTGGGCTGCTTCCGGGCAATAAATTCGCGCATGTCGCTGTACAAGGCCTTCAGGTCGGGCTGCGGATGCCCCATACTTTCTGCAAAATCAATATTGAACTCTACAAAACGCAAAACATCATCATCCCAGACAGCCGTATTGCCCGAAGTCTGGTAGGCGACATGGACATCATGGTGCTGATCGACCAGCCGGATGAACGTACCGCCCATCGAGATGACATCATCATCAGGATGCGGGGAGAAAATGACCGCGCGCTTCCTGGCCGGCTCGGCACGCTCCGGCCGCTGCGAATCATCGGCATGCGGCTTGCCGCCGGGCCAGCCGGTAATGGTATGCTGGAGTTTATTGAAAATGTCAATATTGATGTTGTAAACAGGGCCGCGGTCTAAAGCCAGCTGCGCCATACCATGGTTGTTGTAATCGTCTTCCGTCAGCTTGAGTACCGGTTTTTGCAGCTGATTGGCCAGCCAGATCACTGCCTTCCGGGTCAGCTTCTCGTCCCATACGCAATCCTTGACCAGCCAGGGCGTATCAAAGCGGGTCAGCATGCTGGCCGCATCCTGGTCCAGAATGAATTCTACATGTTCAGAAAGCTGGAGGTAGGTAGCAGGCACATCACTGGAGATCTCGCCTTCCACTGCTTTTTTAATGATCGGGGCTTTCTTTTTGTTCCAGGCCATCAGGATGGTCTCCCTGGCCTTGAAAATGGTGCCGATCCCCATGGTGATCGCCTTGGCAGGCACAAATGACTTTCCGCCAAAATCCCTGGCCGCATCTCTTCTGGTCAGGTCATCTAGCGTCACCAGGCGCGTACCCGAGTTTGGTGCAGAGCCCGGCTCATTGAAGCCGATGTGTCCCGTACGGCCGATCCCCAGGATCTGAATGTCCAGCCCGCCCGCATCACTGATCTTTTTCTCGTAAGCGAGGCAGAAAGCAGGAATGTCCTCCAGTTTGAGCGTGCCATCGGGAATGTTGACGTTCTTCCTGTCAATGTCAATGTGGTCGAACAGGTTTTCATTCATGAAGGTCACGTAGCTCTGTATGGCATCGGGTTGCATGGGATAATATTCGTCCAGGTTGAACGTCACCACATTCTTAAAGCTTAAACCTTCTTCCCGGTGCATCCTGACCAGTTCAGCGTAGACTGCCACAGGAGTTGCGCCGGTAGCCAGGCCCAAAACAGCCTGTTCCTGTTTGGCCTGCTTTTGTCTGATCAGGTCCCCGATACGTCTGGCCACACTGATGGATGCGGCGCCTGGGTTTTCAAAGACAGAGACCGGCAGCTTTTCAAAGCGCGTCTCTTCCAGAAGATTTAATCTTGCCATTGGTTGTTGTTAAATTTAGTACGGAGCAGTAAATATAGGGCACTTGGGCCGGTTTGCCAAACTTTCAGCGCCACTTTGGAGTGGGCCACACCGTCATCCGGCGCGGCTTTCTTTGTTTTCGCAGGAATGCAAACGATTGAATGCCCGTCAAAAAAAATAAAAAAACTGTGGCTCTTCTTTGCATTTGGTGCGTGCTTAGTCCGCTTTTAGCTGGCTTGTACTGCACGCAGGATCAATTAAAGATCTGCCCACAGTGAACCCACGTTTTTTCCGGAAAAAGGTGGGTTCACTGTGGGTTCATTGTGGGTGGAACGTGGGTGGAATAAGACTCAGCTAAGGTCGGAACAAGAATAGACAATAGCTGGACAATTCTTTATATTGCAGCGGTAAAATCCAGAATGACATGAACCGCAACTGGGAAAGATGTTTTGAAGTGGTCCGCAAAAAGGAAAGGACGGTCATCGGGCTGATGTCCGGTACTTCTCTCGACGGCCTGGACATTGCACTGTGCAGCATGAGCGGGAATGGCCCCGGCACGATGGTCCGCCTGCTCAACTTCAGGACGTTAAGTTATGAAGAAATATTTAAATCGGAGGTAAAGGCGATCTTTTCCAGGAAAGATGCAGACCTGGAGCTGGTCTGCCTCATGAATGCAAAGATTGGCCGGATGCACGCAAAAATGGTGCTTGACGTACTCAGCGACTGGAATGTCGACCCTTCGGAAGTAGACGTGATCGCCAGCCATGGACAGACCATCTTTCATGCGCCGGCTTCCCTGCACGGGCGGGCCGGTTATCCCAACGCAACGCTTCAGATCGGAGACGGCGATCACCTTGCTGTTGGTACGGGCATTCTGACCATCAGCGATTTCAGGCAAAAGCATATTGCTGCCGGAGGGGAGGGTGCGCCCCTGGCGGTATATGGGGATTACCTGCTTTTTTCCGGAAAGGGCGAGGACCGGGTGATGCTGAATATCGGCGGGATCGCCAACTTTACTTATCTGCCTTCAGACCAGGATGCATCCAGAGTGTTTTCCACTGATGTGGGGCCGGGCAATACGCTGATGGACCAGTTCGTGCAGCAGCATTATCCGGGGCTGTATTATGATAAGGATGCTGTGCTGGCCGGCAAGGGCAGGCTAAGCGGGGCCTTGCTGGATGAGCTGATGCGGACGCCTTTCCTGGCGCTGGATTTTCCCAAGACGACCGGTCCGGAGTTGTTCAACCTGGATTTTCTGGAGGCAGCGCAGCAACGTTCGGGTACTACCGACCTTGCACCTGAGGATATACTGGCTACTTTGTGCCGGTTTTCTGCCGATGTGATCGCGGCGGCAGTGGTCAGGTGTCTTGGTGCTGGTGCTTCTTTTGCCATTTACCTGAGCGGGGGCGGCATGCACCACCCTTTGCTGGTGGCCAGGCTGAAGGAGCTGCTGCCGCTGGCCCGGTTTGGCAGCACGCAGGACCTGGGGATTGATCCTGATGCCAAGGAAGCGGTGCTTTTTGCGCTGCTCGCCAATGAGGCCCTGTCGGGTGTGCCGGTTGATTTTGGCACCAGGGCAGGAGTGCCCGCTGTGACCATGGGCAAGATCTCTTTGCCTTTTTGATCTTCTTTTCCTTTTGAAAAGTTGCGTTGATTTGCCTAATTTTGCTGTCCTGTATATGCACTGTTATGGCAAGTTTTACGTTGACTCCCGAAACCTGGAAAAAGGTTAAAATTAAATTTCTCAGAAAATACCGTGAACTGGCACAGGCTGAGCTTGCTTTTGTGCCTGGTCAGGAAGATCAGCTGGTAGCACAGCTGATGGACCTGGTGAAACGGGACCGTGACTATGTGGAGTTTACCATCAGAAAGGCGCTGGCTGATCCGGAAGGCAACAGGCTGTGAGCCGCTTGTTCATTTAGCCGTTCTCCGGAGGGGGTTGTAACCATTCTTTTGCAGGCTGAGAGCTTGTTTTTAAGGGATTTAATGTTAAATTGCAACTTATAACCCTGTTGCTTATCAACCTGATCTGTGTATGATGAATAAATACAAGCTGGCAGCTGCCCTGGTCCTGATCGCTTTTGCCTCGCTGACCTGGTCTTTTAAGGAGGACCTGTTCCTGATATCAAAGAACCTGGATGTTTTTGCCGCGCTTTATAAGGAAATCAACATCAATTATGTGGAGGAGACGGATCCTTCTGACCTGATGCACGACGGTATTGATGCAATGCTGGGCGGCCTGGATCCTTATACAGAGTATGTCCCTGAAGCTGAGATCGAAGATTATAAATTGAAATATGTGAGCACGCAGTACGGGGGCATTGGCGCCAGTACGTTGTTCATAGAAGGAAAATTGTTCATCAATGAGGTGATGGAGGGTTATCCCGCGGATAAGCAGGGGCTGAAACCTGGCGACCAGCTGGTGAGGATCGGCGAGGTGGAGGTGAAAGGTAAGGACAGGGCCCAGATCAGCCAGTTGCTGCGCGGCCCGAAGGGTTCGCGCCTGGACCTGCTGATCATCAGGGACGGTGCGGTGCTCAAGAAGAATGTGATCCGGGACGAGATCAGGCAGCCTAATGTGGTGTACGCCGGTATGACTGAAGGCCAGGTGGGGTACATCAGGCTGGACAAATTTCTGGAGAATGCGGCGCAGGAGGTGAAAGATGCGGCGGTGATGCTCGAGGCACAGCATCCGAAAGGGATGATCCTGGACCTGCGCTACAACGGGGGTGGTATCCTCCAGGAAGCTGTCAGGATCGTGAACCTGTTTGTCGGAAAGGATGTGGTGGTCGTGACCCAGAAGGGCAGGAACCCGCAGAAAACGGTGACTTACAGGACGATGGCCGAGCCGCTTTTTGCCAAAACGCCGCTGGTGGTCTTGATCGGGGGCAATTCGGCTTCTGCTTCTGAGATCGTGGCGGGTGCTTTGCAGGACCTTGACCGGGCGATCATTGTGGGCCAGCGCAGCTATGGCAAGGGCCTGGTGCAGCAAACGTTTAACCTGCCGTACAATAGCCTGGTAAAGGTGACGGTGGCCAAATATTTTACACCTTCGGGCAGGTGTATCCAGGCAACGGATTACGCACACAGGGATGCCAGCGGCAGGGGCCTGAAGTTTGCGGATTCTGTCATGAAGCAGTTCAATACTAAAACCGGCCGCAATGTGTATGATGGCAATGGCATTTATCCTGATGTGGTCGTGGAACAGGCAAAGTTCAGTCCGGTCACTACTTCTATTTTGAGTAAGAGCTTGTTTTTTGATTATGCAAATGATTTCAGAAAACGGAACAAGTCTATTGTGCCGGCTGCGGAATTTCAGCTGAGTGATGCGGATTACGGCCAGTTCGTGGCTTCAATGTCTGGCAGGGATTATAGTTATGTTTCTAAAACCGAGCAATTGCTGTCTGATCTGCGGGAGGAAGCGGCGAAGGAGAATAAGCTGTCTGTGGTAAAGGCGGACCTCGATGACCTCAGGGAAAAAATGCTCGGGGCTAAAAAGACGGAACTGATGACTTATAAGGGGGAGATCAAGAGATTGCTGGAGACCCAGATCGTGAGCAGGTATTATTATGATAAGGGAAAGGTGTTGCAGGCTTTTCAGTATGATAAGGAACTGGCTGCTGCCAGGTCTTTGCTGGGTGACCAGGCCAGGATGCTGGCTATTTTGAAGGGTGAGGGTGATTATAAGACGATCGGCAGCCCGGTGAAGACCCTGACTGCCGCTGCGGATAATAATTAAAGGGACTTGGTGGGTTGCCTGTGTTTATCCGGCATGGTGCAGTTTGACGACCAGGCCGTCCATAGCCGGGTTGAGCTGCAGCTGGCAGGCCAGTCTTGAGTTTGGCAGCAGGTCCGGCAGGGTGTCCAGCATAGCGTATTCGTCGTCTGACATTTCATTGAGCTTTTCTTCTCCTTCCAGTACATCGACACAGCAGGTGGCGCACAGGGCCATTCCGCCGCAGGTGGCCAGGATGTCGTATTCGCAGGCTTTCAGGAATTCCATCAGGCTGAGGCCCATGTCTACCGGTGCTTCCAGTTCGGTACGGCTGCCGTCCGGGTTCTGGACTTGGATGGTGATGTTGTTCTCTTCCATGTTAGAATTCTGATACGCCGTTTACGGTGGTGTATTTCATGGTGTATTTTACGCCGGGGTTCATGTACTGGTAGGCGCTGTGGCTCATCAGGGCGGCTTCATGGAATCCGCACAGGATCAGTTTCAGTTTGTTGGTGTAGGTATTGATATCGCCGATGGCATAGATGCCGGGGATATTGGTGGAGTAATCGTCTACGTTGACTTCGATCGCGCTTTTGCTGATGTTGAGGTTCCACTGCTCGATCGGGCCGAGTTTCGGGCTTAACCCGAAGAGCGGGATCAGGTGGTCTGCTTCCACATTGGTCACTTCCAGTGTTTTGTTGTGGATGATCTCTACGTTTTCCAGTCTGCCGTGTCCTGATACGGCGTTGAGGTTGCTGTTCAGGATCAGGTTGATCTTTCCGCTTTCTGCCAGGGCCATGACTTTATTTACGGAGTCGGGGGCGCCCCTGAAGCTTTCGCTGCGGTGTACCAGGGTCAGTTCTTCGACCACATCGGCCAGGAAGATGGTCCAGTCGAGGGCAGAATCGCCTCCGCCGGCAATGACCATTTTTTGTCCGCGGTATTGTTCCGGGTCCAGGATCATGTAGTTGACGCCTCTTCCGTTTTCAAAGTGCTCCAGTCCTGCTACTGCCGGTTTGCGGGGCTCAAAGCAGCCCAGGCCGCCTGCGAT